>VFQQ010000071.1_pt1 | contig 269775 bp, 258 predicted proteins | sample 3512341 | NCBI WGS metagenome assembly VFQQ01 (sample SAMN10412373, study PRJNA504923) | tailings metagenome | isolation source: Relicate 2 Philex TSF1 revegetated site | place: Philippines: Tuba, Benguet | collected 2017-08-29 | reverse complement strand
CATTGGCCATGGTGAAGGTCTTGCCCGAGCCGGTCACGCCCAGCAGGGTCTGGAAGCTCAGGCCGTCATGGATGCCCTCCACCAGGGCCTCGATGGCCGCGGGCTGGTCACCGGCCGGCAGGTAGGGCTGGTAGAGCTGGAAGGGCGAGTCAGGGAAGCGGACGAAGCGCGACTCGTCCGGGCTGTCCACGGCGGTGGCGACTTCGGCGTTGTGGGCAAGGCTCACGTCGTTCATGGGCAACCTAGAATGCGGGTTTTCCCCTGCTGCTGGGTGGCAGGGCAAGTTTGCGAGCGTAGCCCAGATCGGAATTTCCCTCTACTGACAAGGACAGAGCATGTCTTCCCTCTTCGCCGCCGTCGAGATGGCGCCCCGCGACCCCATCCTGGGGCTGAACGAGCAATTCAACGCCGATCCGAACCCGGCCAAGGTCAACCTGGGCGTGGGCGTCTACTACGACGACAACGGCAAGCTGCCCCTGCTGCAGTGCGTGGCCGCCGCGGAAAAGCAGATGCTGGAGGCCCCCAAGGCGCGTGGCTACCTGCCCATCGACGGCATTGCCGCCTATGACAAGGCTGTGCAGGGCCTGGTCTTTGGCACCGACAGCGAGGCCGTGAAGGCCGGGCGCATCGCCACCGTGCAGGGTCTTGGCGGCACCGGCGGGCTGAAGATCGGCGCCGATTTCCTGAAGAAGCTCAACCCCCGGGCCCGGGTGCTGATCAGCGACCCGAGCTGGGAAAACCACCGCGCGCTCTTCGAGAACGCCGGCTTCGAGGTGGGCGCCTATCCCTACTACGACGCGGCGCGCCGCGGTGTGAACTTCGACGCCATGCTGGCCGCGCTGAAGGCCGCTGCGGCAGGCACCATCGTCGTGCTGCACGCCTGCTGCCACAACCCCACCGGCTACGACATCACGCCGGCCCAGTGGACCGAGGTGATCGCCGCGGTGAAGTCGGCCGGCCTGGTGCCCTTCCTGGACATGGCCTACCAGGGCTTCGGTGATGGCATCGCCGAAGACGGCGCGGTGATCGGCCAGTTCATGGCGGCCGGCCTCGACTTCTTCGTCTCGACCTCCTTCTCCAAGAGCTTCTCGCTGTACGGCGAGCGCGTGGGGGCGCTCAGCGTGGTGTGCGAGAGCAAGGAAGAAGCCGACCGCGTGCTCAGCCAGCTCAAGCGTGTGATCCGCACGAACTACTCGAACCCGCCCACCCATGGTGCCCAGGTGGTGGCCACGGTGCTGACCACACCCGCCCTGCGCCAGCTCTGGGAAGAGGAACTGGCCGGCATGCGCAAGCGCATCAAGGAGATGCGCACGGCCCTGGTCGAGCGCCTGAAGGCCGCCGGCGTCACGCAGGACATGGGCTTCATCACCCAGCAGCGCGGCATGTTCAGCTACTCGGGCCTGAGCCAGGCGCAGATGCAGCGCCTGCGCAGCGAGTTTGGCGTCTATGGCGTCGATTCGGGCCGCATCTGCGTGGCCGCGCTCAACAGCAAGAACATCGACTACGTGGCGGGCGCGATCGCCAAGGTGATCTGATCCCCGAAAGCCATCCGCTTTTCACGCCCAGGCCCCGGCTGACCCCCGGGGCCTTTGTTTGTCGGGTGTCGCCTTGGTGACAACGGCGCCAGCAATGCGCTGAATTGGTGCGATTTCACCGCGCTTGTGCGCGTTTGCCCCAGGGATCATCGCAGGCACGATCGGCTTTGTATGCCTAGAATGATGCAGCGCAACAACCCACGCTGCACCATCCAGGCCACCCGCCAACATCCTGACCGAAGAGGGCCGCATGCTGTACCAGATCTACGAGACCCAACGGGCTCTGCTCAGTCCCTTCTCCGAGTTCGCCAGCGCCGCGGCCAAGCTCTACAGCCACCCGCTGTCTCCGTTCACCCACGTGCCCCTGGCCGACCGCATGTCGGCCGGCCTGGACCTGATGCACCGGCTGTCCAAGGAGTACGAGAAGCCCGCGTTCGACATCCACACCGCCAAGGTCGACGGCGTGGACGTGGCGGTGCAGGAGCAGGTGCCGCTGACCAAGCCCTTCTGTCGCCTGGTGCGCTTCAAGCGCTTCACCGATGAAGGTGCTCTGCTGGAAAAGATGAAGAAGCAGCCGGTGGTGCTGGTGGTGGCGCCTCTGTCGGGCCATCACGCCACACTGTTGCGCGATACGGTGCGCACGCTGCTGCAGGACCACAAGGTGTACATCACCGACTGGATCGACGCGCGGATGGTGCCCACGGAGGCCGGCCCCTTCCACCTGGACGACTACGTCGAGTACATTGAGGAGTTCATCCGCTTCATCGGGCCGGACGTGCACGTCATCTCGGTGTGCCAGCCCACCGTGCCGGTGTTCGCAGCGATCTCGCTGATGGCCAGTCGTGGCGAACGCACACCGCGCTCGATGACGATGATGGGCGGCCCCATCGACGCCCGGCGCTCACCCACCGCGGTGAACAACCTGGCGATGAACAAGAGCTACGAGTGGTTCGAGCACAACGTGATCTACCGTGTGCCGCCGAACTACCCGGGCGCCGGGCGCCGCGTCTACCCCGGTTTCCTGCAGCACACCGGCTTCGTGGCGATGAACCCCGACCGCCACCTGAGCTCGCATTACGACTACTTCATGGACCTGATCCGCGGCGACGATGAAAGCGCCGACGCGCACCGGGCCTTCTACGACGAATACAACGCCGTGCTGGACATGCCGGCCGAGTACTACCTCGACACCATCAAGACCGTGTTCCAGGACTTCGCGCTGGTCAACGGCACCTGGCGCGTGCGCGGCGAACTCGTGCGCCCGCAGGACATCCGCACCACGGCGCTGCTGACCGTGGAGGGGGAGCTCGACGACATCTCCGGTGCCGGCCAGACCCAGGTGGCGCACGAGCTGTGCACGGGCATCCCGAAGAAGGAGCAGCCGCACTTCACCGTGCCCGGCGCGGGCCACTACGGCATCTTCTCGGGCAAGCGCTGGCGCAAGCTGGTCTACCCGGTGGTGCGCGACTTCATCCTGCAGCACGAACTGCACCCCCTCGAGGCACCCGCGGCGCCGGCCCGCAAGGGGGCGGTGGCACGCCGCAAGACCGCCTCGGCGACGTGAACCCGGTCCGCGCCGAAGACATCGACGCCCTGTTGCCGCAGACGCAGTGCACGCGCTGCGGCTACCCTGACTGCGCCCGCTACGCCCAGGCCATCGCTGCGGGCGAGGCCGACATCAACCAGTGCCCGCCGGGAGGCGCCGAAGGCATCGCCCGCCTGGCCGCCCTCACCGGCCGCCCGGCCCGGCCCCTGTCGGCCGCGCACGGTGTGGAGGGCCCACGCCTGCTGGCCGTCATCGACGAAGCCTGGTGCATCGGCTGCACGCTGTGCATCAAGGCTTGCCCGGTGGACTGCATCGTCGGCACCCACAAGCAGATGCACACGGTGATCGATGCGCAGTGCACGGGCTGCGAGCTGTGCGTGCCCGTCTGCCCGGTGGATTGCATCTCACTCACGCCGGTGACCACGGCCACGGGCTGGGCCGCCTGGAGCGAGCCCCAGGCCCGCGAGGCCCGCCACCGCTATGACTGGCACCAGGAACGGCTGGCCCGGGATGCCCGCGAGCACCAAGCCCGGCTGGAGGCGAAGGCCCAGCACAAGCTCGAGCACCTGGAAACCGAGACCCGGCTCACCGACCCGGCGCAGATCGAGCGCAAGCGCTCGGTGATCGAGGCGGCCCTGGCCAAGGCCCGGCAACGGCGCAGCGGCTGAAGCCCTGCCGAGGCACAATCGCGGCCCATGAAGCCGCAAGACGTCGACGCCTTCTTCGCCACCCTCCAGGCCGCCAACCCGCAGCCCAACACCGAGCTGGAATACACCAGCGTGTTCGAGCTGCTCACCGCCGTGCTGCTCTCGGCCCAGGCCACCGACGTGGGCGTGAACAAGGCCACGCGCAAGCTCTTTGCCGTGGCCCACACGCCGCAGCAGATCCTGGCCCTGGGCTACGACGGCCTGTGCGGCTACATCAAGACCATCGGGCTGTACCGCAACAAGGCCAAGCACCTGCTGGAAACCTGCCGCATCCTCGTGGAACGTCACGGCGGCGAGGTGCCACGCACGCGAGAGGACCTTGAAGCCCTGCCCGGCGTGGGCCGCAAGACGGCCAACGTGGTGCTCAACGTGGCCTTCGGCGAGCCGACGATGGCGGTGGACACGCACATCTTCCGCGTGGGCAACCGCACCGGCCTGGCGCCGGGCAAGACGCCGCTGGCGGTGGAGATGAAGCTGCTGGAACGCGTGCCGTCGCGCTACCTGGTGGATGCCCACCACTGGCTGATCCTGCACGGCCGCTATGTGTGCCTGGCGCGCCAGCCGCGCTGCTGGCAGTGCCAGGTGGTGCGCTACTGCGACTTTTCGCCCAAGACACCCGCGCCGGCAGCGCGCTGAGCGAGCTCCAGCGCCTTGCCATGCGCCGGCGCAGCCGGCCAGAGCGCCGCCGTGGCCGGCAACGGCCGTCCCTGCGCCAGATGCCAGGCCGTCGTCATCCAGCCCCCGTGCGTGACGACATAGCGCCGCTGCCCCCCGCATTCAGCCAGGAAGGCGGCACAGCGCTGCGCAAGATCGTCCAGGCTCTCGCCGCCGCCCGGACGATGGAACCGCAGGTCCTCGCACCAGGCGTCGATGGCCTCGATGGGGATCTCCCCCCAGGCCCGTCCATCCCAGTCGCCAAAGTCCAGCTCGCGCAGCCGGTCGTCGATGTGGTGGCGCCAGCCCCAGGACGACAGGCACTCGCCCACGGCACGACAGCGCTGCAGCGGCGAGGTCCACACCTCACGCAGCCCTGATTCTCCCCGGGCCCATTGGCGGATGCGATGCGCCAGGCGACGGGTGCGACGTGGGTCGACGGGCAGGTCGGTGTGCCCCAGGCACAGGCCCTGTGCCCCCTGAGGGCGAGGGTGGCGCCACAGGCGCAAGCTCAGATCCATCGCAGGCTCGCCACCAGGGCCAGGTAGAGCGCCAGCTCCGAGAGCTGCTGCGCCGCACCCAGCCCGTCGCCGGTGTAGCCCCCAAGGCGCAGGCGCAACCAGCGGCCACACCACAGGCCGGCCAGCGCGGCTGCGGCCAGGGCAAGGGCCGTCGCCCATGGCGGCAGGAAGAACGCCGCCCCCATGGCCGCCAACCCCGCCCAGCCCAGCGCCACGGCCCACCCGAGGCCGGACAGCTGCGTGGCCAGGGGCTTGGCCTTGGCATGCTCCGGGTCGCCGCCATAGGGCAGCGCCCGGATCAAGCCGACTGACACGGTGCGCGAGACGGTGTGCCCCAGCACCAGGGCCACCGGCACCCAGGCGATGGGCAGGCTCGCCAGGCTGGCCGCCTTCAGGCCGAGCATCATCACCAGGCCCACCGTGCCATAGGTGCCGATGCGTGAATCCTTCATGATGGCCAGCGCCCTCTCGCGGCTCACCGCACCGCCCAGGGCATCGCAGGTGTCGGCCCAGCCGTCTTCGTGGAAGCAGCCGGTCATCCACAGGCTCGCCACCATCGCCATCCCGACGGCCATCACCGGCGGCAGCAGCAGCGAGGCCAGCATGAACGCCGCGGCACTGAAGGCGCCCACCATCGCACCCACGAGCGGGAAGTGCCGCGCACTGGCCTGCAGCCATTCGGGCGCGTAGCCGGCGCGGGCCACCCAGGCACGCGGCAGCGGGATGCGGGTGAAGAACTGCCAGGCGATCGCGACCAGCCGCAGTTCGTGGCCGAGTCCGCTCATGAACGGTCGCTCACCCCGGCCGACTCGAAGCTGGCCATCTCGGCCAGCAGCTTCACGCTGGAGACGATGAGCGGCCAGGCCAGGGCCGCGCCCGAGCCCTCGCCCAGGCGCAGGCGCAGGTCCACCAGCGGCTCGGCGCCCAGGTGATCGAGCATGCGGCGGTGGCCGGACTCCTCGGAGCGATGCGCGAAGACGCAGTAGTCGAGCACCTGAGGCGCCAGGGCGTGAGCCACCACCACGGCCGCCCCGGTGATGAAGCCGTCCACCACCACCAGGCGCCGCTCGTGGGCGGCCTGCAGCACCGCGCCGGTCATCATCGCGATCTCGAAACCGCCCAGGGCAGCCAGCGCGTCGAGCGGCAACACGGCCGCCGCGTTGGCCTGCAGGGCGCGTTCCAGCACGGCGCGCTTGTGTGCCAGCCCGGCATCGTCGAGCCCGGTGCCGCGGCCCACGCACCCGGCCAACGGCGCTCCGGCCACACGCGCGAGCAGCAGCGCAGCCGCCGAGGTGTTGGCAATGCCCATCTCGCCCAGCAGCAGCACATTGCCGGGCAAACCACGCACCACCTCGATGCCGGCCTGCAGCGCGGCCCAGCACTGCATGGAGGTCATCGCCGGCCCGGCGCTGGCATCGGCCGTGCCAGGGGCGATCTTTCGGATCAGCAGCCCCTCGCGCGGTGCGAAGTCGTGTGCCACGCCGGCGTCGACGACGCTGAGCGCCAGGCCATGCTGGCGGGCCAGCACACTGACGGCCGCGCCTCCGGCGAGGAAGTTCTCGACCATCTGCCAGGTGACGTCGCTGGGAAAGGCCGACACCCCCTGCCGCGCCAAGCCATGGTCGCCCGCGAAGACCACGAGCTGCGGCTCGCGCAGGGCGGGCGCCTCGCTGGCCTGCACCAGGCCGATCTGCAACGCCAGGCTTTCGAGCCGGCCGAGCGACCCCAGCGGCTTGGTCTTGCGGTCCAACCGATGCTGCAGGCGCTCGCGCAGGCGGGAATCCTCGGTGGCTTGGATGCGGGGCAGGTCGGCAGGGGTCATCAGCGGCTTTCGGGCAAGGGTTTCAGTGTGAGGGGCAGCCCCGCCACCATCAGGGTGACACGGCGTGCCTGTTCGGCCAGTTGCTGGTGCAGCCGTCCCAGGGCATCGACGGTGCGGCGCGTCTCGGCCCCCAGGGGCATGACGCCCAGGCCAATCTCGTTGGAGACGAAGAGCACCCGGCCGGCCAGGCCAGGCAGCACCGCGAGCAGCGCATCGGCCTCGGCCTTCGCGTCACGCGCCGTCACGCCCGGCGGCGGACACAGATGCTGGGCCAGCCACAGCGTGAGGCAGTCCACCACCACGCAGTGGCCTTCGCCAGCCTGCGCCTGCAGGGCGATTGCCAGGGCGTGATCGGCATCGGGCAGCTCCAGGCTGGCCCACGACGCCGGCCGGCGCGCGCGATGCTCGGCAATGCGCTCGCGCATCTCGTCATCGCCCGCCCAGGCGGTGGCGATGTAGGTGACACGTGCACCGTTGCGCTCGGCCTCGAGGGCCAGGGCTTCGGCGTGGCGGCTCTTGCCCGAGCGGGCGCCGCCGAGGATGAGATGGATGTCGGGGACGGGCCCCATGCCAGGCTCCCGCGATTGAGTGCGCCTCAGGGCCACGGGTCGGACCCGCGGCGAGCGGCATTGTAGGTGGCCACCGGGCGCAGGGAGCGTCCTACAATGGCCTGCACAAGGACGGCCTGCCCATGTCTACCATCGACGAACTTGCGGATCGCATCGAGCGCCTGCTGTTGCGCCACGAGGAACTCAAGCGCACCAACGAGTTGCTGCAGCAGCAGCTCGGCCAGGTGAGCCACGAGCGAGACAGCCTGCGCCAGCGCCTGAACACGGCCCGCGCGCGCATCGATGCCCTGCTCGAGCACCTGCCGGCCGATGCGAACAGCCCCACGCGCGAAAGCGAGGAGCGCTCATGAAGCAGATCGAAGTCACCATCATGGGCCAGAGCTACATCCTGGGCTGCGCCGATGGCGGCGAAGCGGCCCTGCTGGAAGCCGTGAACGCCGTCGACCGCGAGATGTGTGCCATCCGTGACGCGGGCAAGGTCAAGGCACGCGAGCGCATCGCCGTCCTGGCGGCCCTGAACATCGCCTTCGAGCTGGCCGCTCGGCCTGCTGCTGCGGCGCCTGTCGCAGCCCCTTCGGCCCCGGGCGAAGCCTCGCAGGGCGACGACCCGGCCCTGCGTGCGCTGGTCGCGCGCCTCGACGAAGCCCTGGGCCAGGACGGCCGCCTGTTCTGACGCGGGGACAGGCGTAGAATCAAGACGTCCGTCGCGTTCGCGGGAGTTTTATATTTCCTTGAACCGATGCTCATTGAGCTTGGGCCTGGAACATTGCCTGGTGGGTGTGATCGTCTCGCGTCAGACGAACCCGAAGCCTTGCTGACCTCGCCCACCTGAATCCCCTGGGTTCAGGAATGCGGCTCTCGGCTCGCGGCGGACACCCCGCCTGCCGCGCCTCGCCCATGCCGCAAGAACAACAACAGTACTGGCTCATGAAGAGCGAGCCGGACGAATGTTCGATCGATGACCTCGCCGCTGCCCCCGGGCAGACCGTGCCGTGGACCGGCGTGCGCAACTACCAGGCGCGCAACTTCATGCGCGATGCCATGCGCATCGGCGACGGTGTGCTCTTCTACCACTCGTCCTGCCCGCAGCCGGGCATCGCCGGCCTGGCCGAGGTGGCTGGCACACCCTACCCCGACCCCACGCAGTTCGACCCTGCGAGCCCCTACCACGACCCGAAGTCGCGCCCCGAGGCGCCGCGCTGGCTGCTGCGCGACGTGAAGCTGGTGCGCAAGACCCGGCTGCTGTCGCTCAAGGAGATGCGCGCACGCCCCGAGCTGGCCACGATGCGCGTGCTCCAGCCGGGCAACCGTTTGTCCATCACCCCCGTCACCCCTGAGGAATGGCGGGCTGTCCTTGCCTTGCTGGAGTTGTCTTGAATCTCGAATGGCTGTTCATCGTCGAGCTGCTGGTGCTCGGTTGTTTCACCGGTTTTCTGGCAGGCCTGCTGGGCATTGGCGGGGGCATGCTGCTGGTGCCCTTCCTCACCTTCCTGCTCACGCAGCGCGGCGTGGACGGGCAGTTCGCGGTGAAGATGGCGATTGCCACCTCGATGGCCACCATCCTGTTCACCTCCGTCTCCAGTGTGCGGGCCCACCACAAGCGGGGCGCCGTGCGCTGGGACCTGGTGCGTGGCCTGGCGCCGGGCATCGTGCTGGGGGGCCTGCTGGCGGGTGCAGGTGTGTTCGCCCTGCTCAAGGGCCAGTGGCTGGCCCTCTTCTTCGCCGCCTTCGTGGGCTTTTCCGCAACGCAGATGCTGCTGGACAAGAAGCCCAAGCCCACGCGGCAGATGCCGGGTGCGCCCGGGCAGGTCGCGGCCGGCGGTGTGATCGGCTTCCTGTCGGGTCTGGTGGGCGCAGGCGGGGGCTTCGTCTCGGTGCCCTTCATGACCTGGTGCAACGTGGCCATCCACAATGCCGTGGCCACCAGCGCGGCCCTGGGCTTTCCCATCGCCCTGGCCAATGTCGCGGGCTATGTGATCGGTGGCTGGTCGCTCACACCGGCCCTGCCGGGGGCCTTCGGCTTCCTCTACCTGCCGGCGCTCGTGCTGGTCGCAGCAGCCAGTGTGCTGTTTGCCCCGCTGGGTGCCCGCGCGGCGCATGCGATGAACGTGAAGCAGCTCAAGCGCGCCTTCGCCGTCCTGCTCTACGGACTGGCGGCCTACATGCTCTACAAGGGATTGGCTGGCTGAGGCCGGCGGCGCGCATCAGGCGGCCACCCGCTCCGGTGCAAAGAAGGGAATCGCGGCGAGCACCACGCCGTTGCCGCCGCGCTGCTGGGCGGTGGCCAGGGCACGCTCGGCCAGGCGCAGCAGGCCTGGCAACTCGTCGCTGGTGTGGGGGAAGCTGGCCACCCCCATCGACACCGTGAAGCGCACGTCCTGACCGTCCTGCATGACGATCTGGGCCTCGCACTGACGGCGCACGCCTTCCATGCGGGCGTGGGCCGTGGCCAGGCCCACCCCTGACAGCAGCACGGCGAAGCGGTCGATGCCGATGCGGCAGGGGGCATCCATCGCACGGGTATTGCCTCGCAGCAGCTGGCCCAGAGCCTGCAGGCAGCGATCGGCCGCCTGCTCGCCGTGGCGAGCCACGAGATCCTCATGGTCATCGACCTGGATGGCCACCAGGGCGAATTCCCGGTGCTCACGAGCCGACAGGTCCACTTCGCGGCGCAACTGCTCGTCGAAGTGGCGCCGGTTGTAGACCCCGGTGAGCGCATCCCGCACGCCCTGGTCCCTGAGCTCCTGGCGCAAATCCTCGTTCTGGCGCTGCTGCTGTTCGAGCAGGTTCAAGGCGTGCTTGAGCTGGGCCTGGGTGCGGCGCAGTTCGCTGAAATCGAGCCACAAGCCCGCCAGGCCGATGCCATGGCCCGCCAACGGAACGGCCAGACGCGTGCACACCAGATCACGTGAGGTGAGTTTTTCTTCGCGCTGCAGGGGAAGACGCTGCGTGCGCGCCGCATCGTCGCCGTCCTTCAAGACAGCCGCCGCCTCGGCATCGAGCAGTTCCTCGTCGGTATGGCCCAGCACGTCCTGGACAGCGTGGCCGAGCACGGCCGCCGCGGCCGCATTCACAAACAGGTAGCGCCCCTGGGCATCCTTCACATAGACGCCGGTGGGCAATTGCTCGCAAGCCGCCTGCAGCAGATGCACCAAGCCCTCCGGCCCCAGCCCGCTGGCCTGCGCCTGGGCCAGCACGAGGGCCAGCGGTTCGCCAATGGCAGGCAGAGAGCTGTCGGGCATGGATGCGTGGGGCGGCCGGGGCCGCACGAAGCCGGCGATCAGGTCGGTCATGAAGCTGAGGACTGCTGGGTGGGCGGAGGCTCCGCCTTTTGGGGGATTGTGACCCCTTCCGGTGCTTCTGGGTCAGGCGCCACCCCCCCTATTTGGGGCATGACCGCCAGACGACGACTCAGCCCAGCAGGCGATCGAGGCTGTGCTCGTAACGTTCAGTGAGCTGGTCCAGCCGCGCCAGCAAGACCTCGCTCGCCTCGGCCACAGCCTCGCGGCCGTCGGGGGTATGGCCGCGATGAGCACCATCCAGCAGGACCGACCAGGCCTGTGCGGCAGCCTCGAGCGCCGTCCCCAACGCGGCGTCGGCCAGAGGCAGGCCCTGCAGGTAGGCCAGCGCTTGCTCGAAAGCCTGCTGGGTGGCCACCGCATCGGCCAGCGCAGCCTGACCGTGCGTCCCGGGCAGCCAATGGGCCAGCAGCACCTGCTTGGCCAGCCGCTGGGACAGCATGCGCTGCCGCCCGGCGGTGTTGATAATGTGCAAGGTGGGGGCCGGCATGGCCTGCTCGAGCACACCCGTGAAGCGCTCGGCCTGCTCCAGCAGGTCCTGCGCCACCGCATCGATCTCGACCAGCGCTTCGAGCCGGGGAGCCCCCTGCAACGCCTGGTGCAATGTCGACCAGGTGGCCTGCACCGCCGACAGCAGGTCGCCGAAGCTGGCGGGCGACAGTCCTCGACCCAGCAGGGCCAGGTTCTCGTCGATGCGGGCTGCCGATTGCATCAGTGCGTCAAGGCTCTCCTCGACCCGGACGCCACCGGCCACCAGGGCATACAGCTTGACCACACGCTGGGACAGCATGCGCAACTGGCCCGAGCGGTTCACCGCCTCGCCATGCCGGGCGGCGTCGATGAGCTCCAGGGACACCTGTCCCACACGCCGGTTGCCCTGCATCGACGCGCGGCGCAGGGCGCGGAAGGCTTCGTCCTCGGTCATGCGGGTGGCCCGCATCAGCAGGCCCTTGGCCCGATCGACCAGCTTGCGCTCCTCGAAGCGTCGCTGCAACTCGTCCAGTCGGTGACGCAGTTCACGTTCACGCTCAAAGCGCAGGCGCGCCAATTGCCACTCGACCCGCAGGCGCGCCGGGGCATAGGCCTGCACCACGCAGCCGTGCACGCCGGCCTCGAGCGCCTGGGCCAGGCGCTCGACCTCCGCGTCGGCCGTGAACAGCAGCACCGGCCGGGGTTCGGTGTCGCGCAAGCGCGCCAGGCTGCGCAGCCAATCGTCCTCCAGACGCTCGCTCCACGCGATGACACCGTCCGGTGCCAGGCGCACCACCTCATGCACCAGCCTGTGGCAATCGCAAGCACCAAGGACGTGAAAACCCACCGACGCCAAGTCGGCCGTGAAGGCGGCGCGGCGCATCCCGTCCTCGCACAGCACGAGCACGGAATACGGACGGGACGGCACGGTGTTCAGAGGACAACTCCCGGGAAGCGGATACAAGGGCCGCAAGCATAGACCACGCCGAGCAGCCTGGGGCTCTGGCCTGGCACGGTTGTTGCTGCGATGCAGCACAGGGTGCAACGCCGCACCCGGACCGTGCATCGCACCGCCGGTCATGCGCATGATGCCGTGCGCAATGCTGTGCCTCCCTCCCCGCCGTCTGCTGGCAGCGGGTTCACCGAGGCTCACCATGTCCGGCTCCACGACCTTCCTGAAATCAGGCCACTGGCCGACGCTGTTCGCGTCCTTCCTCTATTTCGATTTCTGTTTCGCCATCTGGGTGCTCAATGGGGCCATGGGCCCGTTCATCGGCGAAAGCTTCGGGCTGAGCCCGGCGCAGCAGGGCTTCATGATTTCGGTGCCCATCCTCGCCGGCGCGCTGATGCGCTTCCCGCTGGGTGTGCTGGCCCAGTACATCGGGCGCAAGAACGCTGCGATGGTGGAAATGGGCCTGATCGTGCTGGCGCTCATCTACGGCTACTTCTTCGTCAACAGCTACGACAGCGTGCTGGCCATGGGCGTACTGCTGGGCATCGCCGGCGCCAGCTTCGGCGTGGCCTTGAGCCTGGGCAGCGGCTGGTACCCGCCGCGCTACAAGGGCCTGGCGATGGGCATCGCCGGCGCCGGCAACTCCGGCACGGTGCTGGCCGTGATGTTCGCCCCGCCGCTGGCCACACACTTCGGTTGGCAGACGGTCTATGGCCTCGCGGCCTTCACCATGCTGCTGCCCATGGCGGTGATGTGGTGGGCGGCCAAGGAGCCGCCGGATCGCGAGCACCAGACCTTCCGTGAACACATCTCCTGCCTGTTCGAGAAGGACGGCTGGGCCTTCAGCCTCATCTACATCGTCACCTTCGGTGGCTTCATCGGCCTGGCCAGCTTCCTGCCCACCTACTTCTACGACCAGTTCAAGGTCACCAAGATCGAAGCCGGCCAGCTCACGATGCTCGCCACGCTGATGGGTTCGGCCGTGCGGGTGCTGGGCGGCTACGTGTCCGACCGCGTGGGTGGCGTCACCACGCTCACCGGCGTGCTGGCCATCGTCAGCGTCACGCTGGTGCTGTGTGGCCTGGCGGGCAGTTCCGTGGTGGTCACCACCCTGCTCTTCATGCTGTGCTTTGCGGCCCTGGGCGCCGGCAACGGTGCGCTCTTCCAGCTGGTGCCGCTGCGCTGGCCGCTCACCACGGCCGTGGCCGGTTCGATGATCGGCGAGGTGGGTGCCCTGGGGGGAGGTTTCCTGCCCAATGCAATGGGGCTGTCGAAGCAGTACGCCGGCACCTACCTCTGGGGCTTCCTGTCGTTTGCCCTGCTGGCGATCGGGATGCTGGTGATGCTGCGCATCGTGCAGATCCGCTGGACGCGCACCTGGGCGGAAAAAGGCGGACGGGCCCGTGTGGTGCACGCGCCGACCTCCCCGCAAGACTACGGACGCGCGGAGATGCGCAGCGTGGCGAAGTAGATGGAGCCGTTCATGGCCGACTCAGCGTGGCAGGAACAGCAGCCACACGATCAGCAGCGCGTTGAAGAGCAGCGACACGACCAGCGCGATCTTCCACAGCGCGGCCGGGTCGCGCGCCACCAACGGCGTGCTGCCGTGTGCCGGCAGTGGGCGCGAGGCGCCGCGCTCGAGGGCCAGCGCAAACTCCTCGGCCGTCTCGAAGCGCAGCTTGGGGTCGCGCGCGACGGCCTTGAGCAGCACGTGATCGAGCCAGATGGGCACGTCGGGTCGCACCTGCGAGGGCGCACGCGGATCGTGGCGGAAGCGCGCGAGTTGGTAGGGCTCGATCTCGCCATACGGCAGGCGCCCCGTCAGGGCCTGGTAGAGCGTGACCCCCAGCGCGTAGAGGTCGCTTCCGGCATCTGCGCGGACCGGGTCGTCGGGCTGCCATTGCTCGGGGTTGATGTAGCTCGGGGTGCCGGCATGCAGGCTGCGCGCCGCCTCGGGCTCGCGGCCCGAGACGGCCACGCCGAGGTCGAGCAGGCGCCACTGACCATCGTCCCCGCGGTGCAGGTTGGCCGGCTTGATGTCACGATGGATCACCCCCTGCCGGTGCAGCCGGCCCAAGGGCTTGAGGACGGCGCGACCGGCGTCCACGACCTCGCTCACGTCGAGGCGGCGACCGTCGTCGATGAGCTGCTCCAGTGTCTGCCCGCTGTGCCAGTCATAGACGACGTAGAAGGCGCTCGGGTCCTCGAGTTCGTGCACGCGCACCAGGCCGGCCTGCCCATCACGGGCGACACGGCTGCCAAGCCAGGCCTCGTGCGCCAGCATCGCACGCTCCTGCGGATCGCTCGCCCGTGCCTCGTGCAGGGTCTTGATCGCCACCAGGGCCTGCGTCGCCACGCTGCGCGCCTGGTAGAGCCGATGCACGCCGCTGTCGGCCAGCATCGCGGTGATGACGTAGCCATCCAGCAGGTCGCCCACGCGCAGCTTCGCCGGCACCGGCAGTTGGCAACCGCGCAGCAACAGGTCCTCCAGTCGGCCCGCCGCAAGCCCGGCCACACGGATCACCAGGGCCGTGGCGTTGTCGCGGCTGCCGGCATTCAGGGCGGCCTGCACCAGCGCCTCGCTGGCGGCCTGGGCCGAACCTTCGCGTGCCCGCGCGGCCAGTTCGCGCCGGCGCAGCACGCCGTGCACGCCGTCGGTGGTGAGCACGAACACATCGCCCCGGTGCAGCTCGCCTTGGCTGTAGTCGACGCGCACATGATCGTCCAGGCCGATCGCCCGCGACAAGGCGTGACGCAGGTCGGGGTGATCGAAGCTGTGATCCTGGCTGAGCTGAATGCAGTCGCCCCCACGCAGCAGCCAGGCCCGGGTGTCGCCCACGTGCGCCAGGGTGTAGCTGTGCCCCCGCAGCACCAACGCCGTGAGCGTGCTCATGGCGGTGCCTTCGCCGCTGCGGCGCCGGTTGTGGCCGGCCAGCCAGGCGTTCTGCGCCCCGATGAGCCGGTCCAGCGCCACGGTGGTGTCCCAGGTCTCGGGCACCCCGTGGAAGTCCTGCAAGAGGCTCATCACGGTGGTCTGCGCGGCCAGTCGCCCCTGTCCCCCGCTGGACACGCCATCGGCCACGGCAGCGATCAGCCCTCGCGCCTCATCATGGGGCGCCGGACGCACCACCGCGGCGAAGTCCTCGTTGTCTTCGCGCGGACCTCGCGCGCTGGCGTAGCCGATGTCGACCTCGAAGCTCATGAACAGGCGGGCCCTGGGCCCCAGGCAGTGAAGGCACGGCACTGTTCCCCAAAGTACGGCATCTGGCAAGCCCCGAAGCGGTGCGTGCCGCCTGAGGCTTGCACCTTTCTTGTTGGCACCTCCCTTGCTATTTCGGCCAAGGGGGCCTTTCTCACGGAGCTCGGCACATGAAGAAGATGAAACTGGTGATGGTGGGCAACGGCATGGCCGGCGTGCGCACCCTGGAGGAACTGCTGAAGATTGCGCCCGATCTCTACGAGATCACGGTCTTTGGTGCCGAGCCACATCCCAACTACAACCGCATCGCGCTGTCGCCGGTGCTGGCGGGCGAACAGACGCTGGAGGAGATCATCCTCAATCCGGTGTCGTGGTACGAGGAAAACGGCATCACCCTGCACCTGGGCAAGAAGGTGGTGGAAGTGGACCGCAGCCGCCGCATCGTGCGTGCCGAGGACGGCACCGAGGCCCCCTACGACCGCCTGCTGCTGGCCACCGGCTCCAACCCCTTCATCCTGCCGGTGCCCGGCAAGGACCTCGACGGCGTGATTGCCTACCGCGACATCGCCGACACCAACGCCATGATCGAGGCAGCTGCCAGGTACAAGCACGCGGTCGTGATCGGCGGTGGCCTGCTGGGCCTGGAGGCCGCCAACGGCCTGATGCTGCGCGGCATGCAGGTGAGCGTCGTGCACATCGCGCCCTGGCTGATGGAGCGCCAGCTCGACGACGTGGCCGGCAAGCTGCTGCAGAAGTCGCTGGAAGAACGCGGGCTCAAGTTCCTGATCGGGGCCCAGACGCAGGCGCTGATCGGCGGCAAGGACGGCCGGGTGATGGCGGTGCAGTTCAAGGATGGCACCGAAGTGCCCGCCGATCTGGTGGTGATGGCCGCGGGCATCCGGCCCAACACCGAGCTGGCCGAGAAGATCGGCATCCACTGCCACCGCGGCATCGTCGTCACCGACACGATGCAGACGGTCACCGACCCGCGCATCTACGCCGTGGGCGAGTGCGCGGCCCACCGTGGCATCGCCTACGGCCTGGTGGCCCCGCTGTTCGAGCAGGGCAAGGTCTGCGCCACGCACCTGGCGCAGTTCGGCATCGGCCGCTACCTGGGCTCGCAGGTATCCACCAAGCTCAAGGTCACTGGCATCGACCTCTTCTCGGCCGGCGATTTCATGGGGGGCGAAGGCACCGAGGAGATCGTGATGAGCGACCCCTACGGCGGGGTGTACAAGAAGCTCGTCATCAAGGACAACAAGCTGGTGGGCGCCTGCCTGTACGGCGACACCGTCGACGGTTCGTGGTACTTCAAGCTGCTGCGGGAGGGTCGCACCGTCCACGACATCCGCGACCGGCTGATGTTCGGCGAATCCAACATCGGCGACACCGGTCACGAAGGCCATAACAAGGCCGCGGCCATGGCCGACAGCGACGAAGTCTGCGGCTGCAACGGCGTGACCAAGGGCGCCATCTGCAAGGCCATCAAGGACAAGGGCCTGTTCACGCTGGAAGAGGTGCGCAAGCACACCAAGGCGAGTGCCTCCTGCGGTTCCTGCACCGGTCTGGTCGAGCAGCTGCTGATGTTCACCGCCGGCGGCGACTACTCGGCCACACCGAAGAAGAAGGCGATGTGCGGCTGCACCGACCACAGCCACGAGGAAGTGCGCCAGGCCATCCGCACACCGCTGGCCGACGGGAGCAAGCTGCTCACCATCGACGGCGTGATGCGCCACCTGAGCTGGCGTACGCCCAACGGCTGCTCGACCTGCCGCCCGGCGCTGAACTACTACCTGATCTCCACCTGGCCCAAGGAGGCGCAGGACGATCCGCAGTCTCGCTTCATCAACGAACGCAGCCACGCCAACATCCAGAAGGACGGCACCTACTCGGTGATCCCGCGCATGTGGGGCGGCGAAACCACCGCCGACGAACTGCGCCGTATCGCCGACGTGGTGGACAAGTACAAGATCCCCACCGTCAAGGTCACCGGCGGCCAGCGCATCGATCTGCTGGGCGTGAAGAAGGAAGACCTCGTCAACGTGTGGAAGGACATCGGCATGCCTTCGGGCCACGCCTATGCCAAGGCCCTGCGCACGGTGAAGACCTGTGTGGGCAGCGAATGGTGCCGCTTCGGCACCCAGGACAGCACGCAGATGGGCAAGGACCTGGAGCGGGCACTGTGGCGCATGTACGCCCCGCACAAGGTCAAGCTGGCAGTGAGCGGATGCCCCCGCAACTGTGCCGAGTCCGGCATCAAGGACGTCGGCGTGATCGGCGTCGATTCCGGCTGGGAGATCTATGTCGCCGGCAACGGCGGCATCAAGACCGAGGTGGCGCATTTCTTCACCAAGGTGAAGACCGCCGAGGAGGTGCTGGAGGTCAGCGGTGCCTTCCTGCAGCTCTACCGCGAAGAAGGCTGGTACCTGGAACGCACCTGCCACTACGTGGGCCGCGTGGGTCTGGACTACGTCAAGAAGAAGGTGCTCGACGATGCCGAGGGCCGCAAGGCCCTGTGGGCGCGGCTGCAGTTCTCGCTGGACGGCGAGCCCGACCCCTGGTTCGAGTTCGACAAGGCCAAGGTCGATACCCGGCAGTTCGATGCGCTGAGTGCCTGAGCAAACGGAGTCCCACATGAGTCAATGGAAACCCATCTGCCGCGTCGACGACATCCCCGTGCTGGGGTCGCGCCGCGTGCAACGCCCCACCGGATGCGCGGTGGCCGTCTTCCGCAATGCCGAGGACCAGGTCTTCGCGCTGCTGGACCGCTGCCCGCACAAGGGCGGCCCCCTGAGCCAGGGCATTGTCTTCGGCACCAGTGTGGCCTGCCCGCTGCACAACTGGACCATTGGCCTGGACGACGGCTGTGCCAGGGAGCCCGACCATGGCTGCACGCAGGCCTTTGCCGTGAAGGTCGAAGCCGGTGAGGTCTACCTCGACGTGGACGAACTGAATTCCCTGGCCCTGGACGAGGTGAAGGCGGCGGCATGACACAGGCGGCGGTCCGGGAGACGCGGTCCACCTGCCCCTACTGCGGGGTGGGCTGCGGCGTGATCATCGAGTCTCAGGGGGAGCAGATCACCGGCGTGCGCGGCGACCCGGATCACCCGGCCAACTTCGGCCGCCTGTGCACCAAGGGCAGCACCCTGCACCTGACCGCCAGCGCGCCCGTGGCGCTGCAGACCCGGTTGCTGCAGCCCCAGCGTCGTGCGCACCGCGGCGGAACCCCGCGAGCGATCAGCTGGGACAACGCGATGGACGAGGCCGCCACCCGCTTCGCCGACATCATCGACCGCCACGGCCCCGATGCCGTGGGCTTCTACATCTCGGGCCAGTTGCTGACCGAGGACTACTACGTCTTCAACAAGCTCGCCAAGGGCCTGATCGGCACCAACAACGTCGACACCAACTCGCGCCTGTGCATGAGCAGCGCCGTCGCCGGCTACAAGCTCACACTGGGAGCCGACGCCCCGCCCAACTGCTACGAAGACATCGACCACGCCGAGGTCCTCTTCATCGTCGGCTCGAACACGGCCTATGCCCACCCCATCCTGTTCCGGCGCATCGAGGATGCCAAGCGCGCCAACCCCCAGCTGAAGATCATCGTCGCCGATCCGCGCCGCACCGAAACTGCCGAGTTCGCCGACCTCTACCTGCCCATCCAGCCCGGCACCGACGTGGCCCTGTTCCACGGCATGCTGCACGTGCTGCTGTGGGACCACCTGATCGACCCGGCCTACATCGCCGCCCACACCACGGGCTTCGACGCCCTGAAGCGCCGCGTGATGGACTTCCACCCGAAGGAGGTCGCCCGGCTGTGTGGCATCGAAACCGCCGCGCTGATGGAAGCGGCCCACTGGTTCGGCCAGTCGAAGGCCACACTGTCGCTGTACTGCCAGGGGCTGAACCAGAGCAGCAGCGGCACGGCCAAGAATGCCGCGCTCGTCAACCTGCACCTGGCCACGGGGCAGATCGGCAGGCCGGGCGCCGGCCCCTTCTCGCTCACCGGCCAGCCCAATGCCATGGGCGGGCGCGAAGTGGGGGGGCTGGCCAACCTGCTGTCGGCCCACCGTGACCTCGCCAACCCCGAACACCGCGCGGAAGTGGCGCGCCTGTGGGGCGTGGCTGACGTCCCGGCCACACCGGGCAAGACGGCGGTCGAGATGTTCGAGGCGGCCGCGCGCGGCGAGATCAAGGCCCTGTGGATCGCCTGCACCAACCCGGCCCAGTCCATGCCCGACCAGGCCACCGTGCGCCGTGCGCTGGAGCGCTGCGAGTTTGTCGTGGTGCAGGAAGCCTTTGCCACCACCGCCACCTGCGCTTACGCCGACCTGCTGCTGCCGGCCACCACCTGGGGCGAAAAGGATGGCACCGTCACCAACAGCGAACGTCGCATCAGCCGCGTGCGCCCTGCCGTGGCCGCCCCCGGCGAGGCTCGGCACGACTGGCGTGCGGTGGTCGATTTCGCCCGCCGCCTGGAGGCCCGCCTGCCCGAGCGGCTGAACGGCCGGCTCACCCTCTTCCCCTACGACACGCCCGAAGCCATCTGGAACGAACACCGCGAGTCCACTCGTGGCCGAGACCTCGACATCACCGGCTTGAGCTACGGCGAGCTTGAACGTGCCCCACAGCACTGGCCCGCTCCGGAGGGTCAGGCCCCGCGGGCTCGCCTCTACGAAGACGGCCGTTTCCCTACACCGGATGGGCGCGCGCGCTTCGCCGACGTGGCCTATGCACCGCTGGCCGAACCGCGTGATGCCCGCTACCCCTTCAGCCTCACCACCGGCCGTTTGCGCGACCACTGGCATGGCATGAGCCGCACCGGCCTCCTGGGGCGCCTGTTCGGCCATGTGAGCGAACCCGCCGTGCAATTGCATCCGCAGGACATGGAGCGGCGCGGCCTGAAGGACGGCGACCTGGTGCACCTGACCTCGCGACGCGGCTCCATCGTGCTGCCGGCCCAGGGCAGCACGCAGGTGGGTCTGGCACAAGCCTTCGTGGCCATGCACTGGGGCGAAGAGTTCGTCTCGGGCTCCGGCAGTACCGGCGAACGCCTGGCCGGTGTCAATGCCTTGACCGCGCCCGCCTTCTGCCCCAGCTCCAAGCAGCCGGAGCTCAAGCACACCGCCGTGAAGGTGCTCAAGGCCGAATTGCCCTGGACGCTGCTGGGCGCAGCCTGGCTGCCGGCCGACCAGGCCCATCGGGCGCTCGCGGCCCTGCGGGCGCTGATGCCGGTCTTTTCCTATGCCACCTGCCTGCCCTTCGGCCGTGAACCCAACGACCGTGGCGTGCTGGGGGTGCTCTTTCGCGCCGCGGCCTACGAGGCCCCCGGTGAGGCCGTCCTGGCCCAGATCGAGGGCCTCCTGGGCCTGAGCGGCGCTGAAGTGCTGCGCTATGCCGACCGGCGCAAGGGCCAGCGCCGCGCCATGCGTCTGGCCCCGCGCGGCAACGGCAGCCCGGAGGCCCGGCTGGACGCCTTCGTGCTGGCCGGCGACACCCGTGCCGAGGGCTGGATCAAGGCCCTGCTGCAGGACGAACTGCCCGCCCAGGCCTACGGCCGTGCGCTGCTGGCGCCGGGCGCCCAGCCCCCTGCGGCTGTCGCAGCTCGCAGCCGCCAGGTCTGCACCTGCCTGAACGTGACGGAATCCGAGATCCTGGCCACGCTCTCGCAATGCCGCGGCAGCGCCGAGGAGCGCCTGGCCCGGTTGCAGGCCGAACGACGCTGTGGCACCCAATGCGGCTCCTGCGTGCCCGAACTGCGCCGCCTCGTGCGCACCGGCCTGCAGGCGGCGTGACAATGACGACACGCCCCGCACGGACCGCTCGACGGACAAACTCATGAGCATCGCCCCCTACATCAAGGAAATCGGCCGCGGCAAGGAAGGTGCGCGCTCTCTCACCCGCGAGCAGGCCCACGACCTCCTGTGTCAGGTGCTCGATGGCCGAGTCAGCGACCTGGAGCTGGGTGCCTTCGCCATTGCCATGCGCATCAAGGGGGAGTCGGTCGACGAACTGGCCGGCTTCCTGCAGGCCGCACGCGAGCGTTGCATCCCGCTGCCGAGCGGGCGGCCCCTGGTGCTGCTGCCGTCCTACAACGGCGCCCGCAAGCTGCCCAATCTCACGCCGCTGTTGGCGCAGATGCTGGCCCAGGAGGGGGTCGCCGTGCTCGTCCATGGGATGCCCGAGGACCCGACCCGGGTGACCACCGCCCAGGTCTTCCAGGATCTGGGCCTGCCCCTGGCCACCGGCGTCCAGGACATCGAACGCGCCTGGGACCGCCAGGAGCCTGCCTACATCCGCACCGAGCACCTGTGCCCGCCCCTGGCCCGTCTGCTCGACGTGCGCTGGGTCATCGGCCTGCGCAACCCCGGCCACACGGTGGCCAAGCTGCTCGACACCGGCGATGGCCTGCGCGTGGTGAACTACACCCACCCCGAGTACGGCAGCATGCTGACCGACTTCCTGCAGGCCACAGCGGCCAACGCGCTGCTGATGCGTGGGACCGAGGGAGAGCCCTTTGCCGACCCGCGCCGCACCCCGCGCATGGACGTGTTCCTGGCCGGCCAGCCGCGTGCGGAGTTGAGCGTGCCGGCGCGCGAGGGTGTGCTCACGCAGCTCCCGCTGCTGCCGGCCACCTGTGATGCGGCGACCACGGCGCACTACATCCAGGCCGTGGTGAGCGGCGAGAAGCCGGCGCCGGCGCCCTTGCAGCAGCAGGTGGAATGCCTCTTGCAAGCCTTGTCCCAACGACTTCACCCCAACGCGTCATCCCATGAACGATCGGCCTGACATGCTCCCTACCGTCACCCTGGTCGGCGCCGGCCCCGGTGACCCGGAACTGCTCACGCTCAAGGCCCTGCGCGCCATTCGCCGCGCCACCGTGCTCCTGGTCGACGACCTGGTCGGCGACGGCGTGCTGCGTTACGCCCGGCGTTCGGCGCGCATCGTGCCGGTGGGCAAGCGCGGTGGCTGCCGCTCCACGCCCCAGGACTTCATTGAGCGCCTGATGATCACGGAAGCACTGCGCGGCGAGTCCGTCGTGCGGCTCAAGGGCGGCGACCCCTTCGTGTTCGGCCGCGGCGGAGAGGAGGCCGAGCATCTGCGCGCAGCGGGCGTGCGCGTGGAGGTGATCAGCGGCATCACGGCCGGCCTGGCAGCCAGCACGGCCCTGGGCGTGCCGCTCACCCACCGCGAACACGCCCACGGCGTGATCTTCGTCACCGGCCACGCGAAGGACGGGCAATCCGAACTCGACTGGGCCCAACTTGCGGCCACCGCTGCCCAGGGCTTCACCCTGGTGATCTACATGGGCGTGGCTCGCCACCAGCGCATCGCCGACGGGCTGCGCACCCACCTGGGCGGCACCACCCCAGTGGCCGTGGTGCAGCATGCCAGCCTGCCACAGCAGCGCCACGCCATGACCACGCTCGATGCCCTGGCCGACACCGTGCAGCGCGAGAGCCTGGGCAGCCCGGCCGTGATCCTCGTGGGCGACGTGCTGCGAGGCCTCGCCGCCCTGCCGGTGGCGCCGGCGATCAGGGCGTTTGCCGCTTGAAGACGGCCAGGGCCGCGCCCATCCCCATCAGCACGCCACCAAAGACCCGGTTGAGCCAACGCATCGCCCGTGGTGTGCGCAGCACCCCTTGCAGACGCGCCGCCAGCGCGGCATAGCCGTGCATCACGATGATGTCGACCGCACACATCGTGGCCGCCAGGATGAGCAACTGCAGGACTAGCGGCCGACCCGGATCGATGAACTGGGGCAGCACCGCCACCATGAAGACGATCCCCTTGGGATTGGTGGCATTGGTGAAGAGCCCGATGAAGAAGCGCTTGCGTGCCGGCAGCGGCGGCAGCCGCACGGCCCCGGGCGCCACCGCCCCGCTGGCACGCCACTGCTGGAAACCCAGCCACACCAGGTAGGCGGCACCGGCCCACTTCACCACGGTGAAGGCCGTTTCGGACGCCACCAGCAAGGCCCCGAGACCGGCGCCTGCGATCAACAGCACGATCGTCAGCCCGGTCTGCAGCCCGGCAATCGTCACCGAGGTGGCGCGCACGCCGTACGACAGGCCGTGACTCATCGACAGCACCGCACCCGATCCGGGCGACAGGGCGATCGCCCAGCACGCGAAGAAATAGGCCCACCACACTTCGAGACGCATGTCGAACTCCAGCCGCGAGCTTGCGGCGATCCCCGATTCTAGGGAGACGCGACGCCACCTGCCGGCACCGATAATCGGCCGCCGACATCGCACCGGGCCCCGCCATGAAGCTGCTTGACAAACTGAACCGCCTGACCGCGTCCCACGGTGAGCTTCGCGCAGGCCGGGGCATGGTCTCGGGCGTGATCGCCCTGTCGCTGGCCATTCTGTGTTTCCTGGGGGTGCTGGCCTTCCACTTCCCCGAGTACCTCACCACCCCCCAGCTGCGCAAGAACTACGACGTCGACACGCTGCGCACCGTGATGTACTGGGCCATGGTGGTCGCCGGCTCCATCGCCCTCTTCAACATCGCCTTCGGCCGCGTGCGCTGGCTGTCCTTTGCCGCCTTCGTGCTGGTCGGCCTCACGCTTCTGCTCGGCGGCCACAAGGTGCCGGTGAACGACTTCCCCGACGGCACGCCCTACATCGGCCTGGACTGGTTCATCCTGGATTTGCTGAGCTCGGCGCTGATTTTCATCTTCATCGAGAAGCTCTTCGCGCTGCGCAAGGACCAGCCGGTCTTCCGCCCCGAGTGGCAGACCGACTTCCACCACTTCATCGTCAACCACATGGTGGTGGGCTTCGTGCTGCTGAGCGTCAACCTGCTGGTGCACCAGCTCTTCGGCTGGGCGGCCCATGATGGCGTGCGGGGCTGGGTGCAGGGGCTGCCCTTTTTCGCGGCGCTCTTCCTCATCATCCTGGTGGCCGACCTCGTGCAGTACTGGAACCACCGCGCCTACCACGAGGTGCCGCTGCTGTGGCGGCTGCATGCCGTACACCACAGCGTCAAGAGCATGGACTGGATGGCCGGCTCCCGCCAGCACCTGCTCGAGGTGATCCTCACCCGCACGCTGGTGCTCGCGCCGATCTACGTGCTGGGCTTTTCGAAGGAAGTGATCGACGCCTACATCGTGATCGTGGGCTTCCAGGCTGTGTTCAACCACGCCAACGTCAGCGTGCGCCTGGGGCCTTTGCGCTACCTCATCGTCACCCCCAACTTCCACCACTGGCACCATTCCCAGGACGACGAGGCCATCGACAAGAATTACGCCGCCCATTTCGCCTTCCTGGACCACCTCTTCGGCACCGCGGTGAAATCCGACCGCGAGTGGCCACGCGAGTACGGCGTGGTGGGCGACTACGTGCCCAATGGCTTCGTCAAGCAGTTCCTCTTCCCCTTCACCTGGAAGGGCTGAGCCCGTCCGCCAGCAGCCCCTACACTGCGCCCCGTGCATTCCTATGACGTGGTGGTGATCGGTGCCGGCGCGGCCGGTCTGTTCTGTGCCGGCATCGCGGGGCAGGCAGGCTTGCGCGTGCTCGTGATCGACCATGCCGACAAGGTGGCCGAGAAGATCCGCATCTCCGGTGGGGGGCGCTGCAACTTCACCAACCGCGACGCCGGGCCGGCGAACTTCCTGTCCGAGAACCCGCACTTCTGCCGTTCGGCCCTGGCGCGCTACACGCCCCAGGACTTCGTCGCCCTGGTGCAGCGTCACCGCATCGCCTGGCACGAGAAACACAAGGGCCAGCTCTTCTGCGACGAGTCGTCGGAGGACATCATCGGTCTGCTGCTGCGCGAGTGCCAGACCGGCGGCGTCAGCCGCTGGCAGCCCTGCCGCGTGGCCGAGGTGCGTCACGGCGCTGCCGGTTTCGAATGCGACACCGACCGCGGCACCGTGCGCAGTGCCCGCCTGGTCGTGGCCACCGGCGGCCTGTCGATCCCCAAGATCGGCGCGACCGACTTCGGCTACCGGCTGGCGCGACAGTTCGGGCACCGCATCGTCGAGACCCGTCCGGCCCTGGTGCCGCTCACCTTCGACGGCGCCGTGTGGGCGCCCTTCGCCGCCTTGGCCGGTGTGGCCCTGCCCGTGCGCATCGCCACCGGCCAAGGACGAGCGCAAGGCCGGTTCGACGAGGACCTGCTGTTTACCCATCGCGGCCTGAGCGGCCCGGCCGTGCTGCAGATTTCCAGCTACTGGCGGCCTGGCGAGCCCCTCACCATCGACCTCCATCCACGCGGCGACCTGGCCACCTCCCTGCGCCAGGCCAAGGCCGGTTCGCGCCGACAGCTGGGGACGGTCCTGGCCGAGCACTTGCCGCAGCGCCTGGCCGACGCCTGGCTGCAGGCCTCGGGCCAGGACAGCCACCGCCCGCTGGCCGAGACCCGCGACCGCGACCTGGAGACCCTGGCCCAGCGGCTGCAGGCCTGGCAACTCCGGCCCAGCGGCACCGAGGGCTACCGCAAGGCCGAGGTCACGGCCGGTGGGGTGGACACCCGCGAACTCAGCTCACAAAGCCTGGAAAGCCAGCGCCTGCCCGGGCTGCACTTCATCGGCGAGGTGGTCGATGTGACCGGTTGGCTGGGCGGCTACAACTTCCAGTGGGCCTGGGCCAGCGCCGCCGCCTGCGCGCACGCCATGGCGGCCTCCCAGGCATGAGAGCGCCCACTCACCTGCATCTTTGCAAACCGGCCTGCGGCTGGCTATAATCGCGGTCTTTGCTGGCAAACCTGCGCATTCCGTCTGCTTTCGCGGCCTTGGCCGTACACCAAGGGGTTGGTGCTTCGCAAGAAGCCCGACACGGAGCGCCAAGATCTAGGATCCGAATTCTCAATGACTACCATTCGCGTCAAAGAAAACGAGCCGTTCGACGTGGCCCTGCGCCGCTTCAAGCGCACCATTGAAAAGCTGGGCCTTCTGACCGAGCTGCGCGCCCGCGAGTTCTACGAAAAGCCCACTGCCGAGCGCAAGCGCAAGAAGGCCGCAGCCGTGAAGCGCCACTTCAAGCGCGTGCGCAGCATGCAGCTGCCCAAGAAGCTGTACTGAGGCCTGGCCGACCCTGCGCCGTGGCTGCCCCAGGCGGCCTGGCCTAGCCGGCCCGACACAAGCCCGCTTGGGGACGCCCGGCGGGCTTTGTGCTTTCTGGACCGTCCCGCGGCATACTTTCCACATCCTCCACCGAGATCATCATGAGCCTGAAGGACCGCATCTCCGACGACATGAAGGCCGCCATGCGTGCCAAGGACAGCGAGCGTCTTTCCACCATCCGCATGCTGCTGGCCGCGATGAAGCAGAAGGAGGTTGACGAGCGGATCACTTTGGATGACACCCTCGTGGTCGGCATCGTCGACAAGCTCATCAAGCAGCGCAAGGACGCCGCCAGCCAGTACGCCCAGGCGGGTCGCACCGATCTGGCCGACAAGGAGAACGCCGAGATCGTCGTGCTGGAGGCCTACCTGCCCCAGCGGCTGAGCAGCGAGGAGATCGCTGCGGAGATCGGGCGCATCGTGGCCGAGGTGGGGGCTGCCGGCCCTGGCGACATGGGCAAGGTCATGGCGGCCGCCAAGGCCGCGCTGGCCGGCCGCGCCGATATGGGCCAGGTGTCAGCCGCCGTCAAGCAAGCCCTCAGCCGTTGAACTGCCACCAAGGAGCGCTCCTCATGTCCCTGCCCCTCCAAGCCATCGCCTCCGACGTCTGTGTGGCCCCTCAGCTCGAGCCCTCGGCCATGGCCGAGGCCGCTGCCGCCGGCTTCAAGAGCGTGATCAACAACCGCCCCGACTTCGAAGGTGGCCCCGACCAGCCCACCAGTGCCCAGATCGAGGCGGCCGCCCAGGCCGCCGGGCTGCAGTACGTGTACCTGCCGGTGTCCTCGATGGGCCAGACGCCCGAGCAGATCGAGCAAGCGGCCCAGGTGCTGGCCGAACTGCCTCGCCCGGTCCTGCTGTTCTGCCGCTCCGGGGCGCGCAGCGCCCGCCTCTACCAGGCAGCCACTCAGACCTCCTGAGCCCGCGCTTGCGGGCGGGCACTCCCCACGGTGGTGCGCCGCTGCGCCAGAAGCGGACAGCCCTGTTCGGCCGCTGCTAGGGGTCTTCCCTAGATTCATCGCAAACACGCTGGGTGTTCAGGCGATATTCAGTTCATGCTCCTTACAGTGCGCGGCGGCGCCTTCCACCCGGTTTGTCTGACACGCCCTGCCGAGCCTGTCCGACGCCCTGACGGCGCTGCCCCATGCTCGCTGCCCGCGCGGCTGTCATGCCCCACGCAGACGGCCAGCGGGTGAGCCTGTGCAGTTTCAAGCCCATGGAGTCCCTGTGAACATCCTGCTCAGCTTGTCTCGAGCGATCGACTGGATCAACGAACAGATTGGTCGCCTCATCATGTGGTTCGTGCTGGCCGCCGTGCTCATCAGCGCCGGCAACGCCGTCATCCGCAAGACCCTGAACACCAGTTCCAACGCGTGGCTCGAGATCCAGTGGTATCTCTTCGCCGTCGTGTTCATGATGGGTGTCGGCTACGTGCTGCTGCACAACGCGCACGTGCGCATCGACTTCATCGCCTCGAAGTTCTCGAAGCGCGCCAACGCCATCGTCGACATCTTCGCGATGGTGGTCTTCATCATTCCGCTCAGCCTGATCCTCATCAACCTGTCCTGGCCCCTGTTTGTCAACGCCTGGAACAGCGGTGAGATGTCCCAGAACGCTGGCGGCCTGATCCGCTGGCCGGTGTACTTCCTGATCCCGGCCGGCTTTGCCGTCCTCCTGGCCCAGGCCGTCTCCGAACTGATCAAGCGCGTGGCCTTTCTCACCGGACACCGCAGCGAGCCTTTCTCTCACGCGGACCAAAAGACAGAAGCCCAACGCCTCGCCGAAGAACTTGCCCGGGAAGCCCAGGCCCACGACCACGTCCCCGCCAAAGCCCAGTCATGAGCGAATTCCTGATCAACAATTTCGTCCCCATCCTCTTTGCGGGACTACTGTTCTTCCTGCTGTGCGGGATCCCCGTGGCCTTCGGCCTGGCGGCCACCGGCCTGCTGTTCGGCTTCATCGGCATGGAACTGGGCCTGTTCGGGGCCAACCTTTTCCAGGCACTGCCCCTGCGCGTCATGGGGATCATGCAGAACGAAACTCTGCTGGCCATCCCCTTCTTCACGCTGATGGGCATCATCCTGGAGCGGTCCGGGATGGCCGAGGATCTGCTGGAAACCGTGGGCCAGGTGTTCGGGCCTGTACGGGGGGGCCTGGCCATCGCCGTGATCCTCGTGGGTGCCTTGCTGGCGGCCACCACCGGAGTCGTGGCCGCCGCGGTCATCTCGATGGGTCTGATCTCCCTGCCTATCATGCTGCGCTACGGCTACAACCGCACCCTTGCCACCGGTGCCATCACGGCGTCGGGCACACTGGCACAGGCCATCCCGCCGTCCCTGGTCCTGATCGTGATGGCCGACCAGCTGGGCCGTTCGGTCGGCGACATGTATGCCGGCGCGCTGATTCCCGGACTGATGCTGGTGGGCTGCTACCTGCTGTTCGTCATCCTGGTGGCCATCTTCCGTCCCAGCTGGGCGCCGGCCTTGCCGCCTGAGGCACGCATCTACCGCGAGTCCAGCGGTGCCAGCGGACACCGCTCGCTCCTGGTACTGCTGGCGGTGTGCACGTTGGCCGCCGTGGCCTGGGCCCAGATGCATGCTTCCATCATCAACCCGCTGGTCGAGCGTCCTTTTGAAGGTGCACCCAAGGACGAAGTCGTCATCCTGTCGATGACAGTCGCCGCCTTGCTGGCCTTCTCCCTGGCGCTGGTCAACAAGCTGCTGGGCCTGAACTTGCTGTCCAAGCTCGCGCAACAGGTCACCTTCGTGCTCATCCCGCCCCTCGTGCTGATCTTTCTGGTGCTGGGCACCATCTTCCTGGGGGTGGCCACGCCCACCGAAGGCGGCGCAATGGGCGCCGTGGGTGCGCTGATCATGGCCACGGCTCGTCGTCGCCTGTCGTTCTCGGTGCTCAAGCAGGCTCTGGACAGCACCGCGCGCCTGTCGGTCTTCGTGCTGTTCATCCTGATCGGTTCGACGGTGTTCAGCTTCACCTTCAACGCCGCCGATGGGCACATCTGGGTCGAGCATCTGTTCGACAAGCTCCCGGGCGGCCAGCTGGGCTTCCTGATCTTCGTGAACATCCTGGTCTTCATCCTGGGCATGTTCATCGACTTCTTCGAGATCGCCTTCATCGTGATCCCGATCCTGGCGCCTGTGGCCGACAAGATGGGGATCGACCTGATCTGGTTCGGCGTCATCATCGCGATGAACCTGCAGACCTCCTTCCTGACGCCACCCTTCGGCTTTGCGCTGTTCTACCTGCGCAGCGTGGCCCCGAAGGCCGACTACCTCGACCGGATCACCAACAAGCTGATCCCCGCGGTGCGCACGCCCCAGATTTACAAGGGATCGATCGCCTTCATCATCATCCAGCTGTTCATGGTGGCGATGGTCATCACCTTCCCGCAGCTCGTCACCGGCGGCATCACGCAACAGGAGAAACTCAGTGCCGACGAGGTGATGCAGCGGCTGCAGATGCCGATGGATCCTGACTTCGGCACCGACACGGAAGAAGAGGAAGAAGAGGCCGCAGAAGGGGCCGAACCCTCGGCAGAACCTGCCTCCGTGGGCGAGGAGGAAGATCCGGCCAAGGCCCTGGAGAGAGCACTGCAACCCGCACGCTAGCCGAAGAGCAGACGAAAAAAACCGCCGGTGCTCCCGGCGGTTTTTCTTTTGGTGCGGGCGCCTCAGGCGCCCGCATCTCCAGGCCTTACAGCTTGGCGCTTTGCATGTAGCGATCGAACTGGGCTTCCGTGAAACGGAACCACAGGTTCTGGTCGCGACGGAAGTTCGCGTAGTCGCTGTACACCTTCTTCCAGTTCGGGTTCTTGGCCGACAGGTCGGCATACAGGCCCATGGCCTCCTTGAAGGCCGCGTCGAGCACCGCCTTGTTGAAGGCCACCACCTTGGTGCCGGCCGCCACGAGCTGCTTCAGGGCCTCCGGGTTGCGGGCGTCATACTTGGCCTGCATGTCGGTGTGCGCATAGGCAGCGGCCGCCTCGATGATGGCCTTGTACTCGGCCGACAGCCCCTCGTAGGCCTTGGTGTTGACGTACAGGTCGAGCTGCGGGCCACCTTCCCACCAGCCGGGGTAGTGATAGAACGGCGCCACCTTGTTGAAGCCCAGCTTCTGGTCGTCGTAGGGCCCCACCCACTCGGCTGCGTCGATCGTGCCCTTCTCCAGCGCCTGGTAGATCTCGCCACCGGGGATGTTCTGCGGCACGCCGCCCAGGCGCTCGATCACCTTGCCCGCAAAGCCGCCCACGCGGAACTTCAGGCCCTTGTAGTCGGCCACGGTCTTGATCTCCTTGCGGAACCAGCCGCCCATCTGGGCCCCAGTGTTGCCCATGGGGAAGCTGATGATGTTGTAGTTCGCATAGAACTCGCGCATCAGCTTCAGGCCATTGCCCTCGTACATCCAGGCCGTCATCTGGCGAGAGTTCAAGCCGAAGGGAATGGCACAGGCCAGTGCGAAGGTCTCGTCCTTGCCGAAGAAGTAGTACGGGGCGGTGTGGGCCATTTCGACCGTGCCGTTCTGGACCCCATCGACCACACCGAAGGCCGGCATCAGCTCACCGCCGGCGTGCACCGAAATCGTGAACTTGCCGCCGGACATGTCGCTGACCTTCTTCGAGAAGGTTTCAGCAGCCCCATAGATGGTATCCAGGGCCTTGGGGAAGCTGGAGGCCAGACGCCAGCGAATGTTGGCCTGAGCCTGCACGATGGCCGGGGCAGCGCCCGCGGCCAGCACACCCGCCAGGCCAGTGTTGCGAATGAAGGAACGACGCTCCATGTATGACTCCTGTAGGTCAAGATGACGACGAGAAAAACTCGCGCACGAGGCGACAAGCGTGCGCGAATTCTAGGAGTCGGTATTCAGCTTCCTGACAGGGTTTATCCCGTGCGCAACATCACGTACGGGCAAGCCCTTGCTCGATTGTCAGACTTCTTTCAGCTTCAATGCCGATCTTGATATCCGAGGCCAAAAAAAAGGCCTCGCCAGGCGAGGCCTCCGGGAGACCGTGGCGCCGCGTGGGCGCCACCGCTCACAGCTTGGCGGATTGCATGTAGCGGTCGAACTGGGCTTCCGTGAAGCGGAACCACAGGTTCTGATCGCGACGGAAGTTCGCGTAGTCGCTGTACACCTTCTTCCAGGTGGGGTTCGAGGCCGACAGTTCGGAGTACAGCGCCATCGACTCCTTGAAGGCTGCATCGATCACGGCCTTGGGGAAGGCCTTGAGCTGGACCTTCTGGGCCACGAGCTGCTTCAGCGCCACCGGGTTGCGGGCGTCGTACTTGGCTTGCATGTCCACATGCGCATACGTGGCTGCAGCCTCCACGATCGCCTTGTACTCGGCCGACAGCGACTCGTAGGCCTTGGTGTTCAGGAAGAAGTCGATCTGCGGACCGCCCTCCCACCAGCCAGGGTAGTAGTAGAAGGGCGCCACCTTGTTGAATCCCAGCTTCTGATCGTCGTAGGGCCCCACCCACTCGGCCGCATCGATCGTGCCCTTCTCCAGCGCCTGGTAGATCTCGCCACCGGGGATGTTCTGCGGCACGCCGCCCAGGCGCTTGATCACCTCGCCAGCAAAGCCACCGATGCGGAACTTCAGGCCCTTGTAGTCGTTGACGGTGTTGATTTCCTTGCGGAACCAGCCAGCCATCTGCGCACCGGAGTTGCCGCCGGCGAAGTTGATGATGTTGTACTGGGCGTAGAACTCGCGCATCAGCTTGAGGCCATTGCCTTCGAACATCCAGGCCGTCATCTGGCGCGAGTTCAGGCCGAAGGGAATGGCCGCGCCGATGGCGAACGTCGGGTCCTTGCCGAAGAAGTAGTAGGGCACGGTGTGGCCCATCTCGACCGTGCCGTTCTGCAGGGCATCGACGATGCCGAACGGGGGCATCAGTTCGCCGCCGGCGTGCACCGACACCTGGAACTTGCCGCCCGACATGTCATGGACCTTCTTGGCGAACACCTCGGCGCCGCCATAGATGGTGTCGAGGGCCTTGGGAAAGCTCGAGGCACAGCGCCAGCGGATGACGGGCTGGGCATGAACGGCCGGGGCGACGCCGGCGGCCAGGACCCCGGCCAAGCCGGTGGTGCGGATGAAGGAACGACGTTCCATGAATGCTCCTGTGTTGGTGTGCATGAAGCCCGAAGGCGGCGCGATTCTAGGAACGCGGCGGCCCACCAGAGGCCCGGGCGATTCCCATTGGAGGAACCACGGATGCCCGGCCGTTTTTCAGGAAGCACTCAGGATTTTGTGATGCAGTGATCCCGTGACTTGGACGCTTGTTCAGCCCTGTGTCAGGAACCGGCGATCTTCATGCGATCGACCAGCACCGAGCCGATGGTCTTGGAGCCCAGGGTGTAGGCGTCTGCGCCCACGGCAACGATGCCCTTGAGCATGTCGCGCAGGTTCGAGGCGATCGTGACTTCCTCGACCGGGTGGACGATGCGCCCCCCCTCCACCCAGAACCCTGCGGCGCCGCGTGAGTAATCACCCGTCACGTAGTTCACGCCCTGTCCCATCAGCTCGATCACGAAGAGGCCACGGTCGAGCTTGCGCAGCATCTCGGCCAGGTCATCGCCCGGCTGCGTGAGGCGGCTGGTGAGGCGCAGGTTCTGCGACCCCCCGGCATGGCCGGTGCTGCGCATGCCCAGCTTGCGGGCCGAGTAGCTCGACAGGAAATAGCCCTGCACCACCCCGGCATCCACCACGCGGCGAGCGCGTGTGAGCACCCCTTCGTCGTCGAAGGGTGCGCTGCCCTTGCCTCGCGGGATGTGCGGATCCTCGACCACGTCCACATGCGCGGGAAACACTGCCTGGCCAAGGCTGTCGACCAGGAAGGACGCCTTGCGGTACAGCGCCCCGCCGCTCGTGGCCTGGACGAAGCCGCCCAGCAGCCCGGCGGCCAGGGTCGACTCAAACAGCACCGGGCATTCGCAAGTCGGGATCTTGCGCCCGTGCAGGCGCGAGAGGGCACGTTCGGCGGCGTAGCGGCCCACGGCCTCCGGCGAGGCCAGCTCGGCCGGATCCCGCATCGAGGTGTACCAGGCATCGCGTTGCATGTGGGCCCCGCGCCCGGCGATGGGGGCCACCGACAGGGAGTGACGTGAGCTGGCGTAGCCGCCCCGGAACCCCCGCGTGTTGCCAGCGAAGAAGTGCGATTGCTGCGCGGACACCCCCGCGCCCTCTGAATTGGTGATGCGTTTGTCCACGGCGAATGCGGCCGCCTCACAGCGCAAGGCCAGCTCCGCAGCACCCGCTGCATCCAGCGCCCAGGGATGGAAGAGGTCGAGGTCGCGCTCGGCGGCTTCGCCCAGGGCGAGGTCGGCCTCGTCAGGCAGGCCGGCAGCCGGGTCTTCTGCCGTGAAACGGGCGATGTCATGCGCCGCACGAACCGTCTGTTCGATCGCCGCGGGCGAGAAGTCGGACGTGCTGGCGTTGCCACGTCGCTGGCCGATGTAGACAGTCACACCGATCGACTTGTCGCGGTTGCGCTCGACGTTCTCGATCTGCCCCTTGCGCACCGACACTGACAGGCCAGCGCCCTCGGACACCTCCACGGCCGCGTCACTGGCGCCCATCTTGCGGGCCGTCGCCAGGCTGAGCTCCACCAGTTCGCGAAACTGTTCGCGGCTGTAGGCAAAGCCGCTGTGGGCAGACTGGGGTGAATGAGTGGCTGGCATGGGCGCAATCGGTGGGAGTGTCGGGAGTCAGGAGATGTCGGGCTTATGATAGCGACCCCTGTGATGTCCTCCCGACACCGGGGTTGCCTTCCACCGACCCATGCCCGCTCCCCCTCGCCGCCCCGAAAGCGCTGATTCCCCCCCGCTCGACGAGCGGCCCAGCAAGACGCGCCTGAAGCAGGCCATGCACGAACTGCAAGACCTCGGGGAAGACCTGGTGCGCCTGCCCGACAGCCGCTTCGAGCGCCTGGAGCTGCCCGAGTCGCTGGTGACGGCGGTTCAAGCCTACAAGCGCACCCGCTCACACGAAGGGCGGCGACGGCAGATGCAGTACATCGGCAAGCTGATGCGTCAGATCGACCCCGAACCCGTGCGCGAGGCGGTGGCCGAGATGAAGCTCGGCCGCGCCGTGGACAGCCTGGCGCTGCATCAGGCCGAGCAGTGGCGCACCGAGCTGCTGGCCGATGACGACGCGCTCACGCGCTGGATGGCCGATCACCCCGACAGCGATGCCCAGCAGTTGCGCAGCCTCATCCGCACCGCTCGCAAGGATGCCGCCGCCACACCCGAGCAACGCAGCGGTCGCGCCTACCGCGAGCTCTTTCAATACCTGAAGGGTCGCCTCGTGGTGGACGACGCGGCCCCCGACGAAGAGACCTGATCCATGAGCACGAGCGCTTTCGACCCGGTACGCATCGGCGTGGTGTCGGTCAGCGACCGCGCCTCCAGCGGCGTTTACGAGGACAAGGGCATCCCGGCCCTGCAGGAATGGCTCGGCCGGGCGCTGCGCAACCCCATCACCTGGGAAACGCGCCTGATCCCGGACGAGCGCGCCGGCATCTCGGCCACGCTGCGCGAGCTGGTGGACGAGCGTCGCTGCGACCTGGTGCTGACCACCGGCGGCACCGGGCCGGCGCCGCGCGACGTCACGCCCGAGGCCACGCTGGACGTGGCCGACAAGGAAATGCCGGGCTTTGGTGAGCAGATGCGCCAGATCAGCCTGCGCTTCGTGCCCACGGCCATCCTGTCGCGGCAGGTGGCCGTCATCCGCGCACAGGCCCTGATCATCAACCTGCCGGGCCAGCCCAAGTCCATCGCCGAGACGCTGGAAGGCCTGAAGGATGCCGAGAGCCGGCCCGTGGTGCACGGCATCTTTGCCGCCGTGCCCTACTGCATCGACCTGATCGGCGGGCCCTACCTGGAAACCGATGAGGCCGTGTGCAAGGCATTCCGCCCGAAGAGCGCCATCCGGCCTGCGCGGCCTACTTGACGAGCTGATTCAGCGACTCGGCGTCGAACTGCTCGGTGGTGTGGGCATCGCTCGGGATGCATTCAGGACGCTGCGCCTGGGCGAGCTTCTCGATGGCCTGCCACAGCAGCGCGATCTGGTGTTCATGGCCGGCCGCGTTGTCCACCAGGCCCTTGAGCGCGAGCGACACGGGGTCATCGCCCTGCGTGACGCCATAGGCCGAGAACGCAGGCGGTGCCGCCGTTCCCCCTTGCGCGTCCTTCTGGATGATGCGCGCGGGGATGCCCACCGCCGTGGCCCCGGGAGGCACCGGCTTGAGCAGCACCGCGTTGGAGCCCACGCGGGCGCCGTCGCCCACGGTGAATCCGCCCAGCACCTTGGCCCCGGCGCTCACCACCACCCCCTTGCCCAGCGTCGGGTGCCGCTTCTCGCCCTTGTAGAGCGAGGTGCCCCCCAGCGTCACGCCCTGGTAGATGGTGCATTCGTCGCCGATTTCGGCGGTCTCGCCGATCACCACGCCCATGCCATGGTCGATGAACACCCGCCGGCCGATGGTGGCGCCCGGGTGGATCTCGATGCCCGTGAACCATCGTGCCAGGTGAGAGATGAACCGGCCCAGCCAGCGCCAGCCCCGCGTCCAGCAGGCATGCGCCCAGCGATGCATGACCAGCGCGTGCAGCCCCGGGTAACAGGTGAGCACCTCCCAGGTCGAGCGCGCGGCGGGGTCGCGCTCGAGGATGCAGGCAATGTCTTCTCGGAGGTGCTCGAACATGGTGGAAGGGTCTGGAATCGACCGGCAACCAGTGTAGCGGCGCAGCGCGGGCGGCGCAGGCGCGCTTTCTCGGGGCCCTGAGCCTGTCGGGGTCAGCGCGGCGGACGACACCGCTCCTGCATGGCCTTGGCGATGCCGCGCAGGATGTGCACCTCCTCCGGCGTGAGCTGGGCCCGGTTGAAGAGCTGGTTCAGGCGCGGCATCAGTTTTTTGGGCGCGGTCGGGTCGAGAAAGCCCAGGTCCACCAGGGCCGACTCCCAGTGCGCCAGCAGCCCCTGCACCGCCTGCCCGTCGGCGCGCAAGGCGTCGGCCGTGCGAGGCGCCACCTCGAAGCCACCCAGGGCCTGGCGCCATTCATAGGCCAGCAGCTGCACCGCCTGGGCGAGGTTGAGCGAGCCGTAGCCCGGTGCGGTGGGGATGCTCAGCACCGCGTGGCAACGATACACATCCTCGTTCGACAGCCCGTAGCGCTCGGAGCCGAAGACCAGACCCAGGACGTGATCGCCGGTGGCCAGCTCGCCGAACAGCTCGCGCGGCGCCCGCGTGGGCGGGCCGAAATCGCGCGGGGTCATGGCCGTGGCGCAGGCGAAGGTCACACCGTCCAGGGCCTCGGCCAGGGTGCCGACAATGCGGGCGCGCACCAGGATGTCGGCCGCGCCGCTGGCCATGGCCACCGTCTCCTCCTGCACCAGCACGTCGGCAAAGCGCGGCTGCACCAGCACCAGGTCGGAAAAGCCCATCACCTTCATCGCCCGCGCCGCGGCCCCCACATTGCCCGGGTGGCTGGTCTGGACGAGGATGAAGCGTGTGGAATCCGGCATGGTCGAAGGAGGAGAGCAATCGGGCGCCGGCATGGGGCGCAGGTAGAATCTGCATTATCTTTCCGCCCGGCCCCAACGCTGGGCGACGCTCTTTCTCGCCGCCAGTCCCGTTGTCTGCGTCCGCACAGGTTTGCCCATGTCCCAAGCGCTTCATCCCATGCTCAACACGGCCATCAAGGCCGCCCGCGCTGCCGGCGCCATCATCAACCGGGCCTCGCTGGACCTCGACCTGCTGCGCATCAGCGCCAAGTCCTCGCCGAACGATTTCGTCACCGAGGTCGATCACGCCAGTGAGCAGGCCATCATCGAGACCCTGCTCACCGCCTACCCCGGCCACGGCATCCTCGCGGAAGAATCGGGACGCGCCCACGGCAACAAGGACAGCGACCACGTCTGGATCATCGATCCGCTGGACGGCACCACCAACTTCATCCACGGCTTCCCGGTGTATGCGGTGTCCATCGCCTTGTCGGTGAAGGGCCAGATCCAGCAGGCCGTGGTCTATGACCCGGCCCGCAACGATCTCTTCCATGCCTCCAAGGGCCGCGGAGCCTACCTCAATGACAAGCGCATCCGCGTCTCCAAGCGCGTGCGCATGGCCGAGTCGCTCATCGGCACGGGCTTTCCCTTCCGCAAGGGCGACAACTTCAAGCGCTACCTGAAGATGTTCGAGGAGATGAGCCAGGCCTGTGCGGGCCTGCGCCGCCCCGGCGCCGCCGCACTCGACCTGTGCTACGTGGCCGCCGGCTACTACGACGGCTTCTTCGAGATGGGCCTGAGCCCCTGGGACGTGGCCGCGGGTTCCCTGATGGTCACCGAGGCCGGTGGCCTGATCGGCAACTTCACGGGCGAGAGCGACTTCCTGCACCAGCGCGAGGTAGTCGCCGGCTCACCCCGCATCTACGGTCAGATGGTGCAGATCCTGGCGCCCTACACCCGGGTGATCAAGGACGAAAGCGAGGAAGCCCCCACGGCCGCTCCTGAAGCGCCTTCGGTCGCGAGCGCGCTGGCCGCCGCCATCGCCGCGCCCCAACCGAAGAAGGGCCCCGTGCGCATCCGCAAGAACGAAACCGAACCCAAGGCCACCCGCAAGGACGACGCGCCGATGTGAAGGCCGCGGGCCGATCGCCGATGCAGGATTTCAGCCAGCACACGCCGATGATGCAGCAGTACCTGCGCATCAAGGCCGACTTCCCCGACACGCTCGTCTTCTACCGGATGGGCGATTTCTACGAGCTCTTCTTCGACGATGCCGTCAAGGCCAACCGTCTGCTCGACATCACGCTGACCACGCGCGGCCAGACCGCCGGCCAGCCGGTGGTGATGGCGGGCGTGCCGGTGCATGCGGTCGAGAACTACCTGGCCAAGCTCATCCGCCTGGGCGAGGCGGTGGCGATCGCCGAGCAGGTGGGCGACGTGGCCACGGCCAAGGGGCCGGTGGAACGCAAGGTGGTGCGGGTGGTCACGCCCGGCACCGTCACCGACACCGAACTGCTGGCCGACAAGGCTGACACCCTGCTGCTGTCCCTGCACCGCAAGGGCGCCACCTACGGGCTGGCGTGGCTGGGCCTCACCAACGGGCAGCTGGGACTGACCGAATGCTCGGGCCGTGAGCTGGCCACCTGGCTGGCCCGGCTGAACGCTGCCGAACTGCTGGCCACCGGCGACGAGCTGCCGCCGGCCGTGACCCAGTCGCGCATCGCGCTGACGCGCCGACCGGCCTGGCAGTTCGACCCCGCCCTGGGCCAGCGCAAACTTTGCGAACAGCTCAAGGTGGCCAGCCTGGCCGGCTACAACGCCCAGGACCTGCTCGTGGCCCATGGTGCCGCTGCGGCCCTGCTCAGCTATGCCGAGCACACCCAGGGCCAGGCCCTGGCCCATGTGAGCGAACTGCGTGTGGAGCGCGCCAGCGACCTGCTGGAGCTGCCGCCCGCCACCCACCGCAACCTGGAACTGACCCAGACCCTGCGCGGCGAGGACAGCCCCACGCTGTTCTCGCTGCTCGACACCTGCCGCACCGGGATGGGCAGCCGCGCCTTGCGCCACTGGCTCACCCACCCCCCGCGCGACCGCACGCAGGCCACGCGCCGTCACGAAGCCATTGCCGCCTTCATCGACCACGGCATCGAGCCGCTGCGCGAGGCCCTGCGGCGCGTGAGCGACGTGGAGCGCATCACCGCCCGCGTGGCCCTGCGCCAGGTGCGTCCGCGCGAGCTGGCCGGCCTGCGGGCCACCCTGCAGGCCCTGCCCGGCTTGCGCGCCACGCTTCCGGCGTCACCCGCCCCCTTGCTGGCCGACCTGGCCGAGGCACTGGTGCCTCCGCCCGCCGCGGCCGAGCTGCTGTCCCGCGCGATCGCCGAGGAACCGGCCGTGCTGCTGCGCGACGGCGGCGTGATCGCACCGGGCTTCGATGCCGACCTGGACGAGCTGCGCGCGATCAGCCAGAACTGCGACGGCTTCCTGATCGACCTGGAAGCACGCGAGCGCGCGCGCACCGGCATCACCAATCTGCGCGTGCAGTTCAACAAGGTGCATGGCTTCTACATCGAGGTCACGCAGGGCCAGGTGGACAAGGTCCCCTCCGACTATCAGCGCCGCCAGACGCTCAAGAACGCCGAGCGCTACATCACCCCCGAGCTGAAGGCCTTTGAAGACAAGGCGCTGTCAGCCCAGGAGCGCGCGCTGGCCCGCGAGAAGCTGCTCTACGACCAGTTGCTGGACGCCCTGCAGCCCCATGTGGCGGCGCTCACGCGCCTGGCCCGCGCACTGGCCTCGCTCGACGCCCTGGCCGCCCTGGCCGAGCGGGCCATGACGCTGAACTGGTGCCAGCCCGAGTTCGTGCGCGAACCCTGCCTGGAGATCGAACGCGGGCGCCATCCGGTGGTCGAAGCCCGTCTGCTGGAAACGGGCACCGGCCCCTTCATGCCCAACGACTGCCGGCTGGATGCGCGCAAGCGCATGCTCATCATCACCGGCCCCAACATGGGCGGCAAGTCGACCTTCATGCGCCAGGTGGCGCTGACCGTGCTGCTGGCGGCCATGGGCTCCTACGTGCCGGCCGAGCGCTGCCGCCTGGGGCCCATCGACGCCATCCACACCCGCATCGGCGCGGCCGACGACCTGGCCAATGCCCAGTCCACCTTCATGCTGGAGATGACCGAGGCCGCGGCCATCCTGCATGGCGCCACCGAGCACTCGCTGGTGCTGATGGACGAGATCGGCCGGGGCACCTCCACCTTCGACGGGCTGGCCCTGGCCGGCAGCATTGCCAGCCATTTGCACGACCGCAACCGCTCGTTCACACTCTTTGCCACGCACTACTTCGAGCTGACGGAGTTCCCGGTGAAGCACGAGCGGGCGATGAACGTGCACGTCTCGGCCGCCGAATCGGGCGAGGACATCGTCTTCCTGCACGAGATCCAGCCCGGTCCGGCCAGCCGCAGCTACGGCGTGCAGGTGGCCCGGCTGGCCGGCATGCCCACCAGCCTGCTGCGCCAGGCCCGGGCCACGCTGGAGGCGCTCGAATCGCAGCAGCGCGACAGCCAGGCCCAGATCGACCTGTTCGCCGCCCCGGCGCCCGTCGCCGAAGCGGTCGCGCCCGTCTCGGTCATCGAGGAGGCTCTGGCCGCCATCCAGCCCGATGCGTTGTCACCGCGCGAGGCCCTCGATGCGTTGTACCGCCTGAAAGAGCTTCAACAAGGCAGACCCACATGACCTATTGCGTGGCCATGCGCCTGAACGCCGGCCTGGTGTTCCTGTCCGACTCGCGCACCAACGCGGGCCTCGACCAGATCTCGACCTTCCGCAAGATGACGGTCTACGAGCAGCCGGGAGATCGTTCCATGGTGATGCTCTCGGCCGGCAACCTGGCGATCACGCAGTCCGTGCGTCAGCTGTTGCGCACCGAGACCATCGAGAGCCCGGAAGGTCCGGTGTCCATCTGGAACTGCAAGAGCATGTTCGACGCGGCACGCATCGTGGGTGCCACGGTGCGCAAGGTGTATGAACGGGACGCCGATTCGCTCAAGAACTTCGGCATCGAGTTCAACGTCAACCTGATCTTCGGCGGCCAGATCCGCGGCGAGACGATGCGGCTCTTCAACGTCTACGCCGCGGGCAACTTCGTCGAGGCGGGCATGGACGGCGTGTGCTATTTCCAGATCGGCGAGTCGAAGTACGGCAAGCCCATCATCGACCGCGTGGTCACCCCCACCACGCCGCTGGAGCAGGCGGCCAAGTGCGCGCTGGTATCGATGGACTCCACGCTGAAATCCAACCTCTCGGTGGGCCTGCCGCTGGACATGCTGATCTACGAGGCCGACTCGCTGCACGCCTCGCGCATCATCCACATTGACGAGAGCAACAGCTACTTCCGCATGATCCGCACCACCTGGGGCCAGCGGCTGCGCGAGGTGTTCGAGTCGATTCCCAACCCGGCCTGGGGCCCGGATGCCACGGAGCATGCGCTCAGCCAGCCGCCCGCCCAGCCCGAACAGCAGGCCCTGCACCCGATCCGCAAGGTGCAGGCGCCCGACGCATGACCCCGGCCATGACCCGTCACATCGTCTTCTCGCATGCCAACGGTTTCCCGGCCGGCACCTACCGCACTCTCTTCGATGCCTGGCGTGAGGCCGGCTACACCGTGCATGCGGTCGAGAAGTACGGCCACGACCCGCGCTATCCGGTCACCAGCAACTGGCCCCACCTGCGCAACCAGCTCATCCACTTCATCGAGCGCGAGGTGGGCGAGCCCGCCTGGCTGGTCGGCCACTCGCTGGGGGGCTACCTCAGCCTGCTGGCGGCGGCCAAGCGCCACGACCTGGCCCGCGGCGTGGTGCTGCTCGACTCGCCGGTGGTCTATGGCCTGAAGGCCCAGGGCGTGCGCCTGTTCAAGGCCGCCGGGTTGATCCACACCGTCTCACCGGGCCGCATCTCGCGCCAGCGGCGCACCAGTTGGGCAAGTGAAGAGGAAGCGCATCGTCACTTTGCCGGCAAACCCAACTTTGCGGTCTGGGACCCGGACGTCCTGCGTGACTACATCCGTGCCGGCACGCAGCCCCTGGGGGGCCGGCGCGTGCTGAGCTTCCACCGCGAGGTGGAAACCGCCATCTACAACTCCCTGCCCCACCACCTGCACTGGCTGCTGCGCCGCCGCCCCCTGCCCTGCCCGGTCGCCTTCGTGGGGGGCACCCGCTCGGCGGAGGTGAAGCAGGTGGGCCTGCGCGGCACCGAGCAGATCGTGCACGGCCGCCTGCAGTGGATCGAGGGCGGTCATCTCTTCCCCTTCGAGAAGCCCGACGAGACGGTGCGGGCCGTGCTCTCCTGGCTGCGACGCTTCGAGGACGAGGCTGCCAGCCGCACCGAGGCCCGCGCCGCCTGAGCCGGGGCAGCTTGGCATAAAATGCCGCTTTACCACCACAGCGCAGGCGACAAGCCTGCGCTGCCCACAATGACCAAGTTTGTCTTTGTCACTGGCGGTGTGGTGTCCTCGCTAGGCAAGGGCATCGCTTCGGCCTCGCTTGCTGCGATCCTCGAATCGCGCGGCCTCAAAGTCACCCTCATCAAGCTCGACCCCTACATCAACGTCGATCCCGGCACGATGTCGCCCTTTCAGCATGGCGAAGTCTTCGTGACCGACGACGGGGCCGAGACCGACCTCGACCTGGGTCACTACGAGCGCTTCGTCACCACGCGCATGCGCCGGGCCAACAACTTCACCACCGGCCAGATCTACAAGAGCGTGCTCGAGAAGGAGCGGCGCGGCGACTACCTCGGCAAGACGGTGCAGGTGATCCCGCACGTCACCAACGAGATCCAGGAATTCGTCAAGCGCGGCGCCGGTACGGGCACCCCTGATGCCGTGGACGTGGCCATTGTCGAGATCGGCGGCACGGTGGGCGACATCGAGTCCCTGCCCTTCCTGGAAGCCGTGCGCCAGATGAGCCTCAAGCTCGGCCCCAACAACACGGCCTTCGTGCACCTGACCTATGTGCCCTGGATCGCCGCGGCAGGTGAACTCAAGACCAAGCCCACCCAGCACACGGTGCAGAAGCTGCGCGAGATCGGCATCCAGCCGGATGCCTTGCTGTGCCGCGCCGACCGCCGCATCCCGGATGACGAGCGCGAGAAGATTTCGCTGTTCACCAACGTGCCCGAGTACGGCGTGATCTCGATGTGGGACGTGGACACCATCTACAAGGTGCCCCGCGTGCTGCACGAGCAGGGTCTGGACCAGCTCATCTGCACCAAGCTGCACCTGAGCACCCGCCCGGCCGACCTGTCCAAGTGGGACCGCCTCGTGCATGCCGTCGAACATCCGCAGCGCGAGGTGACCATCGCGATGTGCGGCAAGTACGTCGATCTGTCCGACTCCTACAAGTCGCTCAACGAGGCGCTGCGCCATGCCGGCATCCACAACCAGGCGCGCGTGAAGATCGAGTACGTCGACTCCGAGGAACTCAGCCCCCAGAACGTCGAGCGTCTGGGCAAGTACGACGCCATCCTGGTGCCCGGCGGCTTTGGCAAGCGGGGTGTGGAAGGCAAGATCCTGGCCGCGCAGTACGCCCGCGAGCACCGCATTCCCTATCTGGGCATCTGCCTGGGCATGCAGGTGGCCACCATCGAGTACGCCCGCCACAAGGCCGGGCTGGCCGGTGCCAACAGCACGGAGTTCGAGCCCCAGGCGCCGCATCCGGTGATCGCGCTGATCGACGAGTGGCAGGATGCCGACGGCTCCATCCAGAAGCGCGATGCCAACTCCGATCTTGGCGGGACGATGCGCCTGGGTTCGCAGAGCTCGGACGTCAAGCCCGGCACGCTGGCGCACGAGATCTACGGCGACGTGGTGACGGAACGCCACCGCCACCGCTACGAAGCCAACGAGAAGTACCTGCCCCAGCTCGAAGAAGCGGGCCTGGTCATCTCGGCCATCACCCAGCGCGAGAAGCTCACCGAGATCGTCGAGTTGCCGCGCGACGTCCATCCGTGGTACATGGGTGTGCAGTTCCACCCCGAGTTCAAGTCAACGCCCTGGGGTGGCCATCCGCTGTTCACCTCCTACATCAAGGCGGCGCTTACGCACCAGGCCGAGCGCCAGCCGGCCTGACGCCCCGGCACCGAAGGAAACACGCCATGCCCGCTGCCTACCTGATCGTCGAGATGAACATCTCCGACCCGAAGCGCTACCAGCAGTACATGGCCGAGGCGCCGGCCGCCGTGAAGGCCGCCGGCGGCGAATACCTGGTGCGTGGCGGGCGCCACGAAGCCCTGGAAGGCGAGTGGCAGCCTCACCGTGTGGCCGTCCTGCGTTTCCCCTCCTATGAACAGGCCAAGGCCTTCTATGACGGCGAGGCCTACACCCGCATCCGAGCGCTGCGCAGCGGCGCCACCGAGTACTTCAACATGGTCCTGGTCGAGGGCGTCGCGGCCCCGGTCTGACCGTCACCTGCAACTGCCGAAAGGAACACAATGAGTGCCATCGTCGACATCGTCGGCCGCGAGATCATCGACAGCCGTGGGAACCCCACCGTCGAATGCGACGTGCTGCTGGAGTCCGGCGTGATGGGTCGCGCGGCCGTGCCGTCCGGCGCCTCCACGGGCTCGCGCGAGGCGATCGAGCTGCGCGACGGTGACAAGGGCCGCTACCTCGGCAAGGGGGTGCTCAAGGCTGTGGAGCACATCAACACCGAGATCTCGGAAGCCGTGATGGGCCTTGACGCCTCGGAACAGGCCTTCCTCGACCGTACCCTGCTCGACCTGGACGGCACCGACAACAAGAGCCGACTGGGCGCGAACGCGACGCTGGCCGTCTCGATGGCGGTGGCCCGCGCCGCCGCGGAAGAATCCGGCCTGCCGCTGTACCGCTACTTCGGCGGCTCGGGCTCGATGCAGATGCCCGTGCCGATGATGAACGTCATCAACGGCGGCGCGCATGCCAACAACAACCTCGACCTGCAGGAGTTCATGATCCTGCCGGTGGGCGCGCCCAGCTTCCGCGAGGCCATCCGCTACGGCGCCGAGGTCTTCCATGCGCTGAAGAAGATCATCCACGACAAGGGCATGAGCACCGCCGTGGGCGACGAGGGCGGCTTCGCCCCCAGCGTGGCCAGCCATGAGGCGGCCATCCAGCTCATCCTGGAAGCCATCGACCGCGCCGGCTACACCGCCGGCGAGCAGATCGCCCTGGGCCTGGACTGCGCTGCCAGCGAGTTCTACAAGGACGGCAAGTACCACCTCGAAGGCGAGGGGCTCACCCTCAGCGCCGAGCAGTGGACCGACATGCTGGCCACCTGGTGCGACAAGTACCCCATCGTCAGCATCGAGGACGGCATGCACGAGGGCGACTGGGACGGCTGGAAGCATCTCACCCAGCGCCTGGGCAAGCAGGTGCAGCTGGTGGGCGACGACCTCTTCGTCACCAACACCAAGATCCTGAAGGAAGGCATCGACAAGGGCATCGCCAACTCCATCCTCATCAAGATCAACCAGATCGGCACCCTGACCGAAACCTTCGCTGCCATCGAGATGGCCAAGCGCGCGGGCTATACCGCCGTGATCTCTCACCGTTCGGGTGAGACCGAGGATGCCACCATCGCCGACATCGCCGTGGGCACCAACGCCGGCCAGATCAAGACCGGCTCGATGTCGCGCTCGGACCGCATTGCCAAGTACAACCAGCTCCTGCGCATCGAGGAAGACCTGGGCGACGTGGCGTCCTACCCTGGCCGCTCGGCGTTCTACAACCTGCGCTGAGGCCTGATGAGCGCACGTTTCATCACCCTGGGGCTGCTGGCGCTGCTGGCCGTCGTGCAGGCCGAGCTGTGGCTCGGCAAGAACGGCCTGCCCCGGGTGATGGAACTGCAGAGCCGGCTGGATGAACAGCAGGCCCGCAACCTGGAGGCACGCGTGCGCAACGACCAGCTTGCTGCCGAGGTGCGCGACCTCAAGGAAGGCCTGGAGATGGTCGAGGAGAAGGCCCGTCTCGAGCTGGGCATGGTCAAGCCGGACGAAATCTTCGTCCAGGTCATGCCCCGCTGATGCAGGCGCTGCTTGAGGCCGCGGCGCCGCTGCTGGCATCCGCCTTCACCCTGTGGGGCGCTCCGGTCACCTGGCTGGAGATCGTGGCCTTCGTGCTTGCGCTGGCCATGGTGGGCTGCAACATCCGTGTCATCCACTGGGGCTGGCCACTGGCCGCCGCCAGTTCCCTGCTCTACTTCCTGCTGTTCTGGGACTACAAGCTCTACGGCGATGCGGGGCTGCAGATCTTCTTCGCCGTGATCGCCCTGTGGGGATGGTCGCAATGGCTGCGTGGACGCCGCGCCGACGGCTCGGCCCTTGACGTGCGCCATCTGAGCTCGCGCGGGCGATGGCTGGCCGTCGCGGCCGTGGCCTGCGCCTGGCCTGTGCTGGGCTGGTGGCTGGATGCGCACACGGACACCGACGTCCCCTACTGGGACGCCTTTCCGACGGCTGCCAGTGTCGTGGGCCAGGTGCTGCTGGCACGCAAGTTCGTCGAGAACTGGCCGACATGGCTGGTGGTGAACATCGTGGCCCTTACGCTGTTCGCCTACAAGGCGTTGTGGCTCACGGCCCTGCTCTATGCACTGTTCGCCGCGCTGTCGATCGTGGGCTGGCGTGCCTGGCAGCAGCGCGCCGCGCAGCCGGCCTGAGGACTCTGCGATGATCGTGGCATTGCTGGGCGCCGAAAGCACGGGCAAGACCGATCTCGCACGTGCGCTGGCCCAGCGTGCCGGCGACCAGGGTCTGCGCGCCACGGCCGTCGAGGAGTATCTGCGCGAGTTCTGCGAGCATCGCGCACGGACCCCCTGGCCGCATGAACAGGCCCACATCGCCGAGGAGCAGACCCGACGCATCCGCACCGCTGCCGCCCACCATGCCCTGGTGCTGGCGGACACCACGGCACTGATGACCGCCGTCTACAGCGACCTGCTCTTCGACGACCCTTCGCTGTACGAGGCCGCGCTCGCGGCCCATGCCGAATGTCACCTCACCCTCGTGACCGGTCTGGACCTGCCGTGGACGCCCGACGGGATCCAGCGCGACGGCCCGCACGTGCGGGCGCCGGTGGACACGCGGCTGCGCACCCGACTGCAGGACGCGGGTGTGCCCTTCAGCGTGGTGTATGGGCAAGGCCAGGATCGTGTGGACGCCGCATGGCGCGCCATCGCCAGCGCCCTGGCCGAAGGCGATGACCGCCGCGTGCCAGATGAGGCGCCCGCCACTCTGCAGCCCTGGTGCCGGGAGTGCCTGGTGCCCGAATGCGAGCACCAGCTCTTCCGTCGGCTCGTGAGGGGCTGAGCTACTGGACGGCCACCGGGCCTGGTGGATGGTCGCGGTCGGGCGTGAACAGCCCGCCCACGTCGACCGGATCAAAGTGGTAGCGCGCCCCGCAGAAGTCGCAGTCGATCTCGACCCGCCCCTGCTCGGCCAGGATGCTGTCGATCTCCTCGCGCCCCAGGCCGCGCAGCATCTGCCCCACGCGCTGACGCGAGCAGCTGCACGCGAAACGTGGCCCCTGCGCGCCCGTGAGCGGCTCGAAGCGACGCACCGTCTCCTCCCAGAACAGTCGCCGCAGCACGGTGTCGGCGTCCAGGCTCAGCAACTCCTCGCGCGTGAGCGTGGAGGCCAGGTGGGCAATCCGGTTGTAGTGCTCGTTCAGGCCGATCTCGTCCTCGCGCGAGTGGGCACGGCCCAGATTGCCCTCCCCCTCGATGGGCAAGCGCTGGATCAGCAGGCCCGCTGCCACCTGGTCGTCGGCCGCCAGGATGAGCTTGGTGTCGAGCTGTTCGGACTGCAGCATGTAGTGTTCCAGCACCTGGGACACCTGCTGCAAGGGCTCACGACGGTCGCCATGCAGCGGGACCACGCCCTGGTAAGGTTGCTGGCCCGGCAGCCGGTCCTTGGGGTCGAGCGTGATGGCGCAGCGGCCCTGCCCCTGCACGTTCACCAGGGCCTCGAGTTGCGCCAGCGGTGGTACGTCACCCACCACCTTGGCCGTGGCACGCAGGCTGAGATCCGGCTGCACCTCGGCCACCGCCAGGCGCACAGGCCCATCGCCCATGATCTGCAGGATCAGCGATCCGTTGAACTTGATGTTGGCCTGCATCAGCACACCGGCCGCGGTCATCTCACCGAGCAGCTGGCGCACCGGCTCCGGGTAGCCACCCGCGGCTTCCCGGCGGCGCAGCATGTCGGTCCAGGCGTCGGTCAGGCGCACCAGCATGCCCCGCACGGGCAGTCCTTCAAACAGGAATTTGTGCAGTTGCGACATCAGCCGATCTTCTTCAGGCCTGCACGGAAACGGCGGGCGTTGTGGACATAGTGCTGCGCCCCCAGGCGGAAGCGCTCGATCTGCTCGGGCGTGAGCTGCTTGACCACCTTGGCCGGCGCCCCCAGGATCAGCGACCCGTCAGGAAACTCCTTGCCCTCGGTCACGACCGAACCGGCCCCGACCACGCAGCCCTTGCCGATGCGCGCATGGTTCAGCACCACCGCCTGGATACCGATCAAGGCGCCGTCGCCAATGGTGCAGCCATGCAGCATGACCTGGTGCCCGACGGTCACGTCTTCGCCGATGGTCAGCGGCACACCAAGGTCGGCATGCAGGACCGAGTTGTCCTGGATGTTCGAGCCCCGCCCGATGCGGATGGGGGCGGTGTCACCGCGGATCACGGTGCCGAACCACACGCTGGTGTCCTCGTCGAGGTGAACGTCGCCGATCACCTGGGCCGAATCGGCCACCCAGGCGGTGTCGTGGACAGTGGGGGTCAGCTCATCGAGCTGGTAGACGGCCATGGAGTGCTCCTGAAGAAGGGATAATTTTAGGTTCCATGACGAAATCCATCCCGGCTGCCTCCTTGCGGCACCGTGCCTTGCAGGTGCTTTGCCTGTCCGACCCTGCAGAGAAGGCCGGCCAGGCCCGGGCCCTGCTCTCGAACGCCCAGGCAGACGTCGACATCGGGGGCGATGAAACGCTGCCGCCCCCGCCCGGGCTCCCCGGGCGCCCCGTGCGGCCTGTGCTGGTGCCCCCCAACGAGGTGCCGCGCCGCTCGCCGCACACGGTGAAAGGCCGCGCCGCGTTGCTGCATGCCATCGCCCACATCGAGTTCAATGCCATCAACCTGGCCCTCGATGCCGCCTGGCGGTTTCCCGGCCTGCCCGCGGCCTACTACCGCGACTGGCTGCGCGTGGCCGGCGAGGAGGCCTTGCATTTTTCGCTGTTGCGCGAGCACCTGCGCAGCCTGGGCCACGACTACGGTGACTTCGAGGCCCACGACGGACTGTGGGCGATGGCCGACAAGACCCGCGACGACATCGTGGCCCGCATGGCCCTGGTGCCACGCACGCTCGAAGCCCGCGGCCTGGACGCCACGCCGCTCATCCAGACCAAGCTCGCGAAAGCCGGCGATGCACGCGCCGTCGAGATCCTGGACATCATCCTGCGAGATGAGGTGGGCCATGTCGCCATCGGCAACCACTGGTATCGCTGGCTGTGCGAGCGTGAGGGCCTGGATCCCGTCGCCTACTACGAGACACTCACCCGGCGCTACGACGCGCCGCGCTTGAAGCCGCCCTTCAACCATGGCGCGCGACGCCGTGCGGGCTTCACGCAGGCCGAGCTGGACTGGCTGGAGCGGCCCCTCTAGCCGGCCGCGCCAGGAAGACCTGCCCAGGGAAGACCCGCCTCGGCCGGCTTACACTGCGTCTTACGCTGGCGCTGCAGGGGCAGTGCCCTACTTCTTTTTTCCTTTCGAGGATCCCATGACTTCGCTGAACACCCGTCGTTTCCTGAAGGTCGCCGGCCTGATCGCCGCCGGCCTGTGGCTCGCTGCCTGCGGTAAGCAGGAACCCGCCGCGCCTGCGGCCGCTCCAGCCCCCGCCCCTGCCAAGGTGTATGTGGTGGGCACCGATGCTGCCTACGCCCCCTTCGAGTCGCAGAACGAGCGCGGCGAGATCGTCGGGTTCGACATCGAGGTGGTGAGCGCCATCGCCGCCAAGGCCGGCATCGAGGTGCGCTTCGTCAACACCCCCTGGGAAGGCATCTTCAACTCGCTGAACCAGGGCGACCGTGATCTGCTGGTGTCGGCCATCACCATCACCGAAGAGCGCCGCCAGTCCATGGACTTCACCGCGCCCTACTTTGATGCCGTGCAGTTGATCGCCGTGCGCCAGAACAGCCCCGTCACCAAGTTCGAGGATCTCAAGACCCTGAAGGTGGGCGTGCAGACCGGCACCACCGGTGACGAGGTCGTGACCCAACTGCTGGGCAAGGACAGCACCAATGTGCGCCGTTTCGAGTCCACCCCCCTGGCGCTCAAGGAGCTTGAGTCGGGTGGCGTGGATGCCGTCGTAGCCGACAACGGGGTGGTCAACCACTACGTGGCCAACAACAGCACCGCCGCCTTCAAGACGGTCAGCGATACGTCCTTCGCGCCCGAACAGTACGGCATCGCCGTGCGCAAGGGCAACACCGAGCTGCTGGAGAAGCTGAACCAGGGCCTGGCGGCGATCCGCTCCGACGGTACCTACGACGCGATCTACGCGAAGTACTTCGGCGCGCCCGCCGCCGCCCCCGCCGCGTCGAAGTGAGCGCCTGAGCCCGCATGGACCTGCGCTGGGAAATCCTGGCCGGCTACGGCCCCTTGTTCGCCACCGGCCTGTGGATGACCATCAAGCTCACGCTGGTGGCCATCAGCGTGGGCATGCTCTTCGGCGTGGTGCTGGGGCTCGTCAGCAGTTCGGCGGACGCGCCTGCTCCCAAGTCCTGGCCATTGCGCTGGGGCATGGTCGCGGCCCGCGGGCTCACGCTTGCCTACGTGACCTTCTTCCGGGGCACCCCGCTGTTCGTGCAGATCCTGCTGGTGCATTTCGCCTTGATGCCCACACTGGTGCATCCCGAGCATGGCCTGCTGCTGACCGGCTCGGCAGCGATCCGCTTCCGGCAGGAACACGGCGCCTTCTTTTCAGGCGCCTTGGCGCTGACACTCAATGCAGCGGCCTACATCTCCGAGATCTTCCGTGCGGGCATCCAGAGCATCCACCGGGGTCAGACCCAGGCTGCGTACAGCCTGGGTCTGACGCACGGGCAGGCCATGCGCAGCGTCGTCCTGCCCCAGGCCTTTCGCCGCATGGTGCCGGCCTTCGTGAACGAGGGTATCACCCTGATCAAGGACTCCTCGCTCGTCTCGGCCATCGGCCTGGCCGAGCTTGCGCTGGCCGCACGCACCGTCGCCGGCGCCTACTCCCGGTACTGGGAACCCTACCTGGCCATCTCGGCGATGTACCTCCTGCTCACGCTGGCCTTGTCCCTCCTGGCCAAGCGCCTGGAGGCGCCGGAGCATCTGCGCGGACGATGACGGATCAGGCCTCGAAGAAGTAGCGCTTCAGGCCTGCCAGGATCATCTCGATGGCGATGGCGGTCAGCACCAAGCCCATGAGCTTCTCGATGGCCGCCACCATCGAGTCGCCCAACAACTTGCGCAGGCGGTCGGCGGCCAGCAGCACGGCGCCGCACACCAGCATGGCGACCGACAGCGCACCCACCCATTCCATCAGCCGTTCGGGCTGGCGCGAGGTCAGCAGCAGCACCGTGGCCATCGCCGAAGGCCCGGCCAGCAAGGGCACGGCCAGTGGAAAGATGAAGGGCTCGCGGCCCGTTCCCGCGGCATAGATCTCGCCGCCGGAGGCAAAGATCATCCGGATCGCGATGATCAGCAGGATGACCCCGCCCGCCACCTCCAGGGAACGTTCGGACAAATGCATCAGCTTCAGGAAAGCGCCGCCGGCAAACATGAATCCCAGCAGGACGAAGAACGCAATCAACACCTCGCGCACGGCCACCCGCGTGCGCCGTTCGGGCGGCACGCCTTTCAGCACCGAGATGAAGATGGGCAGGCTGCCGAAGGGGTCCAGCACCAAGAGCAGCAGGATGAGCGCGGAGAGGAAGTTGTGGTCCATGGCGCGCATTGTGCGCGAGGGCAGATGTGTTGCGCGCCTGCGTCACCTGTCTCACATCTGAACATCCCACCTAGGGTCATCCCTAAAATGACATATTCATGACAGGCAGCCCGAAGCAGGCTGTCGCGCCCTCCCCCCGACTCGTTGATCAAGGAACATCATGAAGAAGCACTCTATCGCCTTGGCTGTGATGGCCACCCTGTGTGCCGGCTCCGCGCTGGCGCAAAGCAACATCGAGATCTATGGCCGACTGAATACTTCGCTGGAGCGCCAAAAGGCCGGCAGCGAATCGCTGACGGGCATGGTCGACAACTCCTCCCGTATCGGCTTCCGTGGCACGGAAGATCTGGGCGGCGGCCTGAAGGCGCTGTTCATGCTGGAGCATGGCTTCAACGCCGACACTGGCACGAACCAAGGCGCCATGTGGGGCCGTGAGAGCTGGGTCGGCCTGGAGGGCGGCTTTGGTCGCCTCCGTCTGGGCAACACCCCGAGCGGCACCTATTTCGCGACCGCCGACTACATCAGCATGCACAACCATGACACGGGCACGTCGTCGGACGCGTTCTATGCCTACGTCATGCGCGACACCAACAAGATCGCCTACACGACGCCCAGCCTCGGTGGCCTGACGGCTGAACTGCAGTACAGCCTGAAAGAAACCACCACCGGCGGCGACAACGCGTGGGAAATCGCAGCCAACTATCAGGCAGGTCCTCTGCACCTGGGCGGCGGCTACGTCAAGTTCGGTGACGACAATCTCTTCGCGGTCCGCGCCCTGTACGAAATGGGCGCCTTCACGTTCGGCGGCTACTACGAGCGCAACGATTTCGACGGCGACAAGCGCAACAACTTCCGCCTCGCCGGCATGTACGCCATGGGCGCCTCGGAGTTCCACCTGAACTTCGGCATGGCCGGGGATACTGGCGATGTGGACGACTCCGGCGCCAAGCAGTTCACGCTCGGCTACAACTACAACCTGAGCAAGCGCACCAAGCTTTACGCGTTCTACACTCGCATCGATAACGAGTCGAACGCGGCCTACACCCCCAGCCGCCTGCAAGGTGGCCTGGGGCTGACCGACGGGCAGAACTTCAGCTCCTTCGCCCTGGGCCTGCGACACAACTTTTGATCGCGCATCTGCCCGATAGCAAGAGCCGGCCTTCGGGCCGGCTTTTTTCATCCCCGTGGATGATGCTGCGCGTGCAGAAGCCGCAGGCGCTCGCGTGCCACGTGAGTGTAGATCTGCGTGGTCGAGATATCGGCATGCCCCAGCAGCATCTGCACCACGCGCAGATCGGCTCCATGGTTGAGCAGGTGGGTGGCGAAGGCGTGGCGCAAGGTGTGCGGCGACAAGGGCTGGGAAATGCCCGCCGTGAGGGCGTGCTTTTTCACCAATGTCCAGAACATCTGCCGCGTCATGCCCTCGCCGCGCTGGGTCACGAAAAGGTCCTGGGCTGCACGTGGGCCCAGAATCACGGGCCGGGCCTCGGCCAGGTAGCGGCGCAGCCACCCGTGGGCCTCCTCGCCGAAGGGGACCAGGCGCTCCCGCGAGCCCTTGCCCTGCACGCGCAGCGCCCCTTCGTCGAGCCCCACATGCACGGTCTTGAGCGTGACCAGCTCGCTCACGCGCAGGCCGCTCGCATACATCAGTTCGAGCATGGTGCGATCTCGCAGGCCAAGCGGCGTGGTCAGGTCTGGCGCTGCCAGCAGCGCTTCCACCTGGGCTTCGCTCAAGGTCTTGGGCACACGCAAGGGCTGGCGGGCTGCGTCGAGCTTGAGCGTCGGGTCCGCGGCGATGAGCTGCTCGCGCAAGGCCCAGCGGAAATAACGACGGAACACCGTGAGCTGCCGATTGGCCGTGGTGGCCTTGGTGTGGGCCCGGTGCACGGCATAAGCGCGCAGATCGGTTTCGGTGGTGGCGTCCAACGGCTTGCCGCTGTGGGCGTCGAGCCAGCGCGCGTAGAGGATGAGGTCGCGGCGATAGGCCGAGAGCGTCAGGGCTGACAGGCCCTCCTCGACCCACAGGGCGTCGGCAAAGCGATCGATGCTGGCCTGGCTGGCGGGCAATGCAGACATGTCCATGAAAAAGGCCGTCGCTTCAAGGCGACGGCCTCGTGTCCAGAAGCTGTGGGAGCTTACTCCAGCTTGAGCTTCTGCTTTTCCACCACCTGCTTGTAGACCTCGAACTCGGCCTTGGTTTGGGCCGCGAACTGCTCAGGTGTATTGCCCACGATCAGCGAGCCGGTGGCTTCGATGCGGCGGCGCACGTCCGGGTCCTGCAGGGTCTGGCGCACGGAAGCGTTGACCTTGTCGATCACTTCCTTGGGCAGGCCCTTGGGGCCGTGGATGCCGTAATAGGCCATGCGGTTCACGGGCTCCAGGCCGACTTCCTTGAAGGTCGGGACGTCGGGCAGGACCGACAGGCGCTCCGGTGCAGCCACCACGATGGGGATCAGGCGGCCGTCCTTGATGAAGGGCAGCGCCGAGGGCAGGTTGTCGAAGATCATCGGCACCTGGCCGGCCACCGTGTCGTTCAGCGCGGGGCCCGCGCCGCGGTAGGGGATGTGGGTGATGAAGGTGCCCGACAGCGACTTGAACAGTTCCATCTGCAGATGCCCGATGCCGCCCGTGCCCGAACTGGCGAAGCTGTACTTGCCGGGGTTGGCCTTCAGCAGCGCGATGAAGGACTTGTAGTCCTTGGCGGGGAAGGACGGATGCACCGCAATCACATTGGGCGTGGCCGCAATGTTGATGATGGAGGTGAAGTCGGTCAGCGGGTTGTAGGGCGTCTTGGGGTTGATCGCCGGGTTGGAAGCCGTGGTCGAGACCGTGGCCATGCCGAGCACGTAGCCGTCCGGTTGAGCCCGCACGATTTCCGCTGCACCGATCAGGCCGCCGCCGCCGCCACGGTTGTCGACGATCATGCTCTGGCCGAAGGGCCCCTGGATCTTTTCAGAGATGACGCGGGCAATGATGTCCGTGGTCCCTCCGGGGGCAAACGGCACGATCAGGCGCACGGGCTTGGACGGATAAGCCTGACTCCAGGCTGCGCCGGCAAACGCGAGTGCGGCAGGCAGGGCGAGGGCGGCGATCAGGTGTCGGCGCTGCATATAGGTCTCCTTGTGTGGGACGGTGGGACGGAGGGTTTCCGCTGGGGCCCCGATGGTACGGGCACCCGTGATCGACGTGAATCGAGTGGTCCCTATCCTGTGCGACTTGCGCGCGAAGGCGATTGTGGGAATTACGCATCGGGTCTGCCCTGGGGCGCGCGCAGCCGCTGGCACACTCGACGATGCCGTGTCCCGCCCCTGATCATGTCCGACGTCCTGCTGCTGTTGCCCGAGTTCCTCCTCATCGTGTGCGGCTTCCTGCTATGCCGCTACACCGCGCTCGACCGGACGGTGTGGACCGCCGTGGAAAGACTGGTGTACTACCTGCTGTTTCCTGTGCTGCTGTTCAACTCCATCGTGCGCAGCCCGCTGGAGTTCCAGACCACCTTGCCGCTGGCCGGCGCCGGACTGGGCATCGTGGCCGTGGGCATCGCCAGCGCCTATGCGCTGCGGCATCTGCCAGGCGTCGATCTGCAATTGCATGCTTCGGGGGCCCAGGTGGCCTTCCGCTTCAACTCCTATGTTGCGCTGGCGCTGGCCGACAAGCTCGCCGGTCCCGCAGGAGTGACCTGGACGGCCCTGTTGGTGGCCCTGGCCGTGCCACTGTGCAATTTCGGGGCGGTGTATCCGCTGGCTCGCCACGCAGGCCATGGTTTCTGGCGCGAAATCGTGCGCAACCCGCTGATCATCGCCACAGTGAGCGGACTGATCGCCAACCTGCTCGGCCTGCGCCTGGTGGACCCGCTCGCCTCGACCCTGCAGCGCATCGGCCAGGCCGCCCTGCCGCTGGGGCTGATGGCCGTGGGCGCCGGTCTGAGGCTGGGCGGACTGTGGGCCGGCCCAGGCTTGGCCGCCGGCCTGCTGGGCATCCGCCACCTGCTGTTGCCGGTGGTGGCACTCGCGCTGGTGCACCTGCTCGGCGTGCCGCCGGCGCAGCAGGTCATCGTGGTGGCTTTCGCCGCCATGCCCACGGCTTCCAGCGCCTACGTGCTGGCGGTGCGCATGGGGGGCAACGGCGGCTATGTGGCGGGTCTGGTCACCGTCTCGACGCTGCTGGGCATGGTGTCCATCCCGCTGTGGGTGGCGGTGCTGCGCTGGCTCCAGCGCTGATCAGGCTGCGCGCTGCGCCAGCGCCCAGTCGATGTGCTCACGCACGAGTGGACTGGCCGACTCGCGGCGTGCCTGCAGCGCAGCAGGCAGAGCTGCATCGCCCGTTTCGCGCCAGGCGTTGCCCAGGGCCACCGCCAGGTTGCGCAGCCAGCGCTCGTGGCCGATGCGGCGGATCGGGCTGCCCTCGGTCGCCTTCAGGAAGCGGGCCTCATCCCACATGAACAGGTCCACCAGCGTGGCCGCCGACCAGGGCTCTCGGGCATCGAAATCAGGCAGCACCGAACGCCGGGCGTACTTGTTCCATGGGCACACCAGCTGGCAGTCGTCGCAGCCGTAGATCCGGTTGCCCATGGCAGCGCGAAACTCCTCCGGAATCGTGCCTGCATGCTCGATCGTGAGGTAGGAGATGCAGCGCCGCGCGTCGAGCCGGTAGGGCGCGACGATGGCTTGCGTCGGACACACGTCGAGGCAGGCGGTGCACGAACCGCAGTGAGCTCCGGTCGTCACTGTGCGGGGGAGCTCCAGGTCGACGTAGATCTCGCCGAGGAAGAACATCGATCCGGCCTCGCGCGCGAGCACCAGGGTGTGCTTGCCGCGCCAGCCCTGGCCGCTGCGCACCGCCAGCTCCGCTTCGAGTACGGGGGCTGAGTCGGTGAAGACGCGGTGGCCGAAGGACCCCACCGCCTGCGCCAGCCGATCGGCCAGCGCCTGCAGCCGGCCGCGCAGCACCTTGTGGTAGTCGCGCCCTCGGGCGTAGAGCGAGATGCTGGCCCGCTCGGGAGCCCGATGCAGGCGCCCCCATTCGATGCCTTGCCAGCCCTGTGGCGTGTTTCGCGGCAGGTAGTCCATGCGTGCCGTGATGACGCTCACCGTGCCAGGCACCAGTTCCGCCGGCCGCGCCCGCTTGAGCCCATGTGTGGCCATGTACTGCATCTCGCCATGGAATCCGGCCTCCAGCCAGGCCAGCAAGCCGGGCTCTGCGGTGTGCAGGTCGACACCCGCCACCCCGATCTGGGAAAATCCCAGCCCATGGGCCCAGAGCCGCAGCTGCTCCAGCAAGGCGGTGGGGTCGATGACACGGTCCTGATGCATTCGACGATTCTAGGAAGCTCTACCCACCACTGGCCTGATGAAGCGGCCTGTGAGGCCTATGCCTCGATGCTGGCACAACGCCCTGAGCTTCGGGATGCCTTCATCGAACTGCATGGGCCGCTGGGCGCGGGCAAGACGACCTTCGTGCGTCATCTTCTGCGCGCCCTTGGCGTGAGCGGCCGCATCAAGAGCCCCACCTACGCGGTGATGGAACCGTATGCCCTGCCCCGCGGCGAGGCCTGGCACTTCGACCTCTATCGCTTCAGTGACCCACGCGAATGGGAAGACGCCGGCTTTCGGGACATCCTCACTGGTCCCGGGCTGAAGCTGGTCGAATGGCCCGACCGCGCGGCCGGGCTGCTGCCGGTGCCTGACTGGCGCATGGAACTCCGGCCCCACGATGATGACCAACGCGAGGTCATGATCACCGCCTACACCCCCCGGGGTGCCGCCTTGCTCCGATGAAGCGGCGGCATTTCCTCCACCAGACCGGCAGCCTGGTGCTGCTGCTGGGCGCCAGCGACATCGCCTTTGGCGCCACCATCGTGGCCGTGCGCGTGTGGCCCGCTCCAGACTACACCCGCATCACGCTGGAGAGCGATACACCGCTCCAGACCCGCTACTTCACGGCCGGCGGACCGGACCGCCTGGTCGTGGACATCGAGGGACTGGAGCTCAGCCAGACGCTGCGCGACATCGTCGGCAAGGTGCGCTCGGACGACCCCTACATCGAAGGCGTGCGTGTCGGCCAGAACCAGCCCCGGGTCGTGCGGGTGGTGATCGACCTCAAGCAGGCCGTCGTGCCGCAGGTCTTCACGCTGGCTCCCGTGGCCGACTACCAGCACCGCCTGGTCTTCGACCTCTACCCGACGGTGCCGCCCGACCCGCTGATGGCGCTCATCCGCGAGAAGGAGGAAGCCGAAAGGCGAGCCCAGGCGGCACTGAACGACGCCTTGGGCGAGTTCATCGGGCGCATCGGCCAGGGAGTAGCAGCGCCCCCGGCCACTCCTCCCGTGGCAGCGGCGCCTCCAACGCCCGCGCCGAATGCCCCTGTGACGCGCCGCAGCGAGGTGGACGGCGCCGCCCGGGGTCGCATGGACCGTCTCATCATCGTCGCCCTCGACCCGGGGCACGGGGGTGAGGATCCCGGCGCCATCGGCCCGGCCGGCACCCGCGAGAAGGACGTCGTGCTGGCGATCGCGCGTCGTCTGCGCGATCGCATCAACGCCCAGCCCAACATGCGCGCGATGATGACGCGCGATGCGGACTTTTTCGTGCCGCTGCGGCAGCGCGTCGAGAAGGCCCGGCGCGTGCAGGCCGACCTCTTCATTTCGATCCACGCCGACGCCTTCACCAATCCGAACGCCCGCGGCGCCTCGGTCTATGCCTTGTCCGAGCGGGGGGCGACCAGCGAGGCTGCCCGGTGGATCGCCAACAAGGAAAACGCCGCCGACATCGTGGGGGGCGTGAACGTCAAGCACAACGACTCGCAGGTGATGCGCGCGCTGATGGACATGTCCACCACCGCCCAGATCAACGACAGCCTCAAGCTCGGCAGCGCGGTGCTGGGCCACATCGGCAAGGTGGGACGCCTGCACAAGCCGCGCGTGGAACAAGCCGGGTTTGCCGTGCTGCGGGCACCCGACATTCCGTCCATCCTGGTGGAGACCGCCTTCATCTCCCACCGTGAAGAAGAACAGAAACTGAGAACGGTGGCCTACCAGGAGCAGCTGGCCGATGCGCTGATGAACGGCATCCGCCGCTACTTCGAGAAGAACCCGCCGCTGGCGCGCAACCGTCAGATCTGAAGGCGACGGGCGCGCAGCACGGCCAGGCCCAGCAGGGCCAGCCAGCCCCAGGCGAGCGCGCCGCCACCACCGGAGCTTCGCGGGTTGTCGGGAATGGGGCCATCGCGCACACGCACGACCGCCGCCTCGGCATCGAGCATGCCGGTGCCGCACACGCCGGGATTCGTGGCGCAGAAGCTGCCTGGCGGATGCGGGCGGGCGGTTTCGGTCAGGATGGTGCGGACCTGGTAGGGCGTGAGCGTGTCGTCCAGGGAGATCATCAGGGCCGCCGCCGCCGACACGAAGGGGGTCGCCGCAGAGGTGCCCGCCGTCTCGTCGCGCCACAGGTTGGCGGCCGGCTCGCGGGTGCCGGAGTTGCCCAGCGCCACGATCAGCGTGTCATCGCAGGATCCTGCACCCAGGGCCGGGCATCCGCCGCCCGGAGCGGTCAGCGAAACCCTTGGCGCGCGATTCGAGTAATCGGCCAACTCCCCCCGGGACGTGTGCGCTCCCACCGCCAACACCCCGGAGCACCCCGCAGGCAAACCCACGGATGTGCTGCGCTCATTGCCGGCCGCAGCCACGACGACCACCCCCGCGGCTTGGGCCGCACGGACGGCATCGCGCATGTAGCGATAGGCGTCGCTGTTGCAATCCAGGCCAGGACCGGACCCTAGGCTGAGATTGGCGACACGCACCTGCGGCGCACTGGGATTGGCCGGCACCCCGGAGACAGGTGCACCCGCAGCCCACCGAAGTGCATCGGCCACGTCGGTCAGCCACCCACCGCATCGCCCCAGCGCGCGGATGTGCTGGACCCTCACGCCAGGCGCGGCGCCAGCAATACCCTGGACGTTGTGCGTGAGCGCAGCCAGGATGCTGGCCATCTTCAAGCCATGCCATGAGGATTCACGCTCGTCCGGTGTCGCATCCCAGGCCAGGCAGTAGTCGCCAGGATCGCTCGGGTCCGGGTCCCGGCCACTGCCATCACCTGAGGCTTCAATGCCGCGAATCAAGCCTGCCGAGACGAAGTCATAGCCATCGATTTCGTTGGTCTCCAGATCGACGTGGCGAACGCGCCCGGTGTCGATGAGGGCAACGACGACGGAGGGCGATCCGGTGAACGCAGCCCCCCCCACATCCCAGGCATCGCTGAACCGGGCACTGCCGATGACACCGTAACTCGCCGGCTGCAAGGCCCACTGCTCGGGAAAGTGCAGGTCATTGGGGATGAAGGCCTGTCGGCGCACCCAGACATCGACGCCGACCGACTCGACGTCCGGCTGTCCGGCCAGCGCTCCGGCCAGCGCCTCGGCATCCTGCACTGTCTTGGCCTGGGCCATTTCGACCACATAGGAGCCGTCGCCAAGTTGGTGCCGCAGCGCCAGTGCGACGCCCGCCTTCTGGGAAAGCCCACGTATCCTTTCACGGGCACGGTCCATGCGCTCGGATGTGGTGCGCGGGCTCACGCTGCGCTGGGCCTGCGCCTCCTCCTTCAACTGCACGACCAGCCGGGTGGTCATCGAGGGAGAGGGGAGCCCCGGCGCGGCGGGAGCCGCTGCGGCCATCCAGCCGAGGATCAACACCAGCAAGCAGCGATACGGTTTCACGAAGGAGTGCCTCGGCTCATGCGCAGCGGTGCGGGATTGTCGCCCATCCCGCGCTGGCATCGGGGAGGTCGGCCATGAAGGATCGTGCCGGATTCAACACCGCGCCGTGCCGCATCAAGGCGATGCCCGCCGCGTCTTCCACGCCCCGTAGATGGCGATCAACCCCGGCACGATGATCAGCGCCCAGATGATCTTCTCCAGGTTGTTCTGGACAAAACTCAGGTTGCCGAAGAAGTAGCCAGCCAGCGTGATCCCCACCACCCAGATGAAGGCGCCGACGACGTTGTAGAGCGTGAACTTGGCGCGATTCATCTCGGCCACACCCGCGACAAACGGCGCGAAGGTGCGCACGAAAGGCAGGAAGCGCGCCAGGATGATGGTGATGCCCCCATAGCGTTCATAGAAATCATGGGCCTGGTTGAAGGCGCGCTTGTTGAAGAAGCGCGACTGCTCCCACTGGAAGACCTTGGGGCCGAAGTAGCGGCCGATGGTGTAGTTGACCTGGTCACCGGCAATGGCCGCGATCAGCAGCAGGACGATGGTCAGGTGCAGGTCCATCAGCCCGGCCCCGCACATCGTTCCCACAACGAAAAGTAACGAATCGCCGGGCAGGAAGGGCATGACCACCAGACCTGTTTCCACGAACACGATCAGGAAGATGAGCGCATACACCCACGTCCCGTAGGCGGCCACGAAGCTCGCCAGGTGCTCGTCGATGTTGAGGATGAAATCGATGAGGAAGGTGATCAGTTCCATGCGCCGGGATTATCCCTGCCGGGACTGCCCCGGCCGCCTTGCCCTCCTACAATCCCCGTGAATGAATGCCCCTTCAGCCCCCCCGCGTCGGCCCATCCGTGAACTGCCTGACGAACTGATCAGCCAGATCGCCGCGGGCGAGGTGGTCGAGCGCCCGGCCTCGGTCGTGCGCGAACTGGTGGACAACGCGCTGGACGCCGGGGCCACCGAGATCGCCGTGAAGCTGCTGGCCGGCGGCGTGCGCGCCATCGTGGTCGAGGACAATGGCGCGGGCATGCCGGCCGAGGAGATGCCCCTGGCGCTGCGCCGCCATGCCACCAGCAAGATCACCTCGCTGGCCGAACTGGAGCAGGTGGAAACCATGGGCTTCCGGGGTGAAGCCCTCGCGGCGATTGCCTCGGTGGCCGACGTGGCCCTGTGCAGCCGGCCGCCCGAGGCGACCCACGCCCACCGGCTCGACGCCCGCTCGGGCGAACTCAGCCCGGCGGCGCGCGGGGTGGGCACCAGCGTGGAGGTGCGCGAGCTCTTCTTCAGCACGCCCGCACGCCGCAAGTTCCTCAAGACCGACGCCACCGAACTGGCCCATTGCCTGGAAGCGGTGCGCCGTCACGCCCTGGCCCGCCCGGACGTGGGCTTTGCTGTGTGGCACGAGGGCAAGCTGGTCGCCCAGTGGCGCCGCGCCAGCGGTGAGCAGCGGCTGCACGACGTGCTGGGCCAGGATTTCATCGCCCAGAGCCGGACTGTGGACGCACGCGTCGGCCCTCTGCGCATCTTTGGCCGAGCCGGCCTGCCCGACGCGGCGCGCGCCCGGGCCGATCTGCAGTACTGCTACGTCAACGGCCGCTACGTGCGTGACAAGCTGATCGCTCACGGCGTGCGTTCCGCCTATGAGGACGTACTGCACGGAGCGCGCCAGCCCAGCTACGTGCTCTTCCTCGAGATCGCCCCCGAGCGGGTTGACGTGAACGTCCACCCCACCAAGATCGAGGTGCGCTTCCGCGATTCCCGCGAAGTGCATCAGGCCATGCGACATGCGGTCGAGGACGCGCTCGCCTTGTCGCGGGCCGGTGCGGCCCCCGAGGCCCCCCTGACATCCCCCACGGTGGCTCCTTCCGTCGCAGCTCGCTGGACGCCCTCCCCTCCGGTGCAGTCCAGCCTGGGGCTGCAGCAGGCCGCCGCCTTGTTCGCACAGGAGGCGCCGCCGGCCTGGCCCACGAAGGTCGCGCCCCCCTCCTCCGCCCCAGCGATCGAGGACTGGGACCCCGAGGCCTGGCCGCTGGGCCGGGCGGTCGCGCAGGTGGCCAGCATCTATGTACTGGCCGAAAACGCCCAGGGCCTGGTGATCGTCGACATGCACGCGGCTCACGAACGCATCGTCTACGAGCGCCTCAAGCAGCACCTGCAGCTGCAGCGCATCGAGTCGCAACCCCTGCTGATCCCGGCCACCTTCGCGGCCACGCCGCAGGAGGTGGCCACGGCCGAGACCTGCCACGAAGCCCTGCTCACGCTGGGGCTGGAAGTCACCCCACTGTCACCCACCACACTGGCCGTGCGCTCCCGCCCCACGGCCCTGGCCGACGCGAACGTGGTGGAGCTGGCGCGCAGCGTGCTGGCCGAACTGGCCCAGTACGACGCCAGCAATGTCATCCAGCGCGCCCAGCACGAACTGCTGGCCACCATGGCCTGCCATGGGGCCGTGCGCGCCAACCGCCGCCTGACGCTGGACGAGATGAACGCCCTGCTGCGCGACATGGAACGCACCGAGCGGGCCGACCAGTGCAACCACGGCCGGCCCACCTGGCGCCAGCTCACGGTGCGCGAACTCGATGCGCTGTTTCTGCGCGGGCGCTGAACTTTTCCCCGCGACCCGGGGTCGGTGATGCTCATGATGAGCCTGCACCGCTGGATCCAACTCCTGTGTGCCGCCCTGGCGTGTTTCGCGCTGCTGGCCGGTTGTGCGGCCCTCGACACGCAGCAGCGGCGCTGGATCTTCCAGCCCAGCAACGACACCTGGCGCGGTGCATCCTATGCCGCCGAGGGCATGGACGAACTGTGGATCGAGTTCGACTCACACCTGGAGGGCGACCGGGCCCGGCTGCATGCGCTGTGGCTGCCGCAGGATCGGCCCGATGCGCCGGTGCTGCTCTACCTGCACGGCGCCCGCTGGGACGTGCGCAGCAGCGCGCCGCGCATGCGCCGCATGCATGACCTGGGCTTTGCGGTGCTGGGCATCGACTACCGCGGCTTCGGGCAAAGCTCCGGCGAACTGCCCTCCGAACGTCTGGCCTACGAGGATGCCCGCGCCGCCTGGGACTGGATGGCCCGCGAGCACCCGCAGGCCCGGCGCTTCATCTACGGTCATTCGCTGGGCGGCGCCATCGCCACCCACCTGGCCTCGGAGGTGGATGATGCCGCCGGCCTGCTGGTCGAGGCCAGTTTCCCCTCGATCCGAGACGTGGTGAGCACCTTCCGCTGGGGTTGGCTGCCGGTGGGGCCACTGATCACCCAGCGCTTCGAGGCGGCCGAGCACATCGCCCGCGTGAAGGCCCCCGTGCTGGTGGCCCATGGCAGTGCCGACCGCTTCATCCGCCCTGAACTGGGGCGCCAGCTTTACGAGCGTGCGCCCGAACCCAAGCGCTGGTTGCTGGTGGATGGCGGCAGCCACCACAACACCAGCGCCGTCGGCCGGGACGACTATCGCGTCGCGCTGCGCGAGCTCTTCGGGCTGGGACCGGAGCAGGACGTGGTCCAATCACGTCTGGAACTGCCCTCCCGCCATGACGTCCCGCTCCAAGCTCTCGCTGCCCCGCAGCCCGTCTTCCTCGCCCGCTGAGTCGCCGCGCCGGCGCAACCGCCCTCCGGTGCGCGGCACCGGTTCGGCCCCGCGCTCGCGTGCCCTCCCCGCCCCAGGGCCGGCCCCCGCCGCACCACCGCCCGACAAGCCCAGGCTCGAACCCAAGCCCAAGCCCAGACCCAGGTCGACAGAAGCCACCCCGGCCCCTGCCCCCACGACGCAACCGGGCGAACGCCTGTCAAAGCGCATGAGCGAGCTGGGCCTGGCCTCACGACGCGAGGCCGACCTGTGGATCGAGCGAGGCTGGGTGCGTGTGGACGGACAGGTGGTCGACACCCTGGGCGCGCGCGTGCTGCCGCATCAGCGCATCGAGGTGGACCCAGCCGCCCGGCACGAGCAGGAGCAGCGTGTCACCATCCTGCTGAACAAGCCCATCGGCTATGTGAGCGGTCAGGCCGAAGACGGGCATGAACCTGCCGTGGTGCTCATCACACCCGAGAACCACTGGAACCAGGACCCGAGCCCGCAGCGCTTCGGCCGCCATCACCTGCGCAAGCTGGCGCCTGCGGGCCGGCTCGACATCGACTCGACAGGGCTGCTGGTGCTCACGCAGGATGGTCGCATTGCGCGTCACCTGATCGGTGAGGACTCACCGGTCGAGAAGGAATACCTGGTGCGCGTGGAGCATCCGGGGGCCGAGCACGCCGGCGTGCCGTCTCAGACCCTGCCGCCGGAACAGCTCGCCTTGCTGCGCCATGGCCTCAGCCTTGATGGCCAGGCGCTCAAGCCGGCCCAGGTGAGCTGGCAGAACGAACACCAGCTGCGCTTCGTGCTGAGGGAAGGCCGCAAGCGCCAGATCCGGCGCATGTGCGAGCTGGTAGGGCTGAAGGTGGTGGGCCTCAAGCGCATCCGCATCGGCCGCGTGGTGCTGGGCGCCCTGCCGGCCGGACAGTGGCGCTACCTGGGGCCGCACGAGCGATTCTGAAGGCCCGCGAGACTACTTTCGCAGACCCATCACCACCAGCACCAGGCCGGCGGCAATCGCCACACCGCCCGCCCATGACGGGACGCGTTCCTCCTTGCGCACCTCGGCCTTGAGGCTGCCCACCTGGAAGACGGTTTCGTTCTGGGTGAACGAGAGTCCCTGGAAGAGCACGACCCCGCCCAGTACGATCAGGGCGGCGCCGACAACGGCATAGACGGTTTTCATGTTGCCTGTCTCCGGAAAACGGGGCCACACGGCCACTCAGGGACGCGACTCTACACGCTCGGCCAGGGCCCGGGCCTGGTTGGTCCAGGGCCCGCCCAGGGCGAGCGCCTCCTGCGCAGCGGAGCGGGCGCGCTCTCGCTGACCCAGCTCCAGCGCCACCATGCCCAGGTTGATCCAGGCCGCTGCGCTCGCGTGGCGCCGCGCCGCAGCCTCGAAGGCATCCGCGGCCTCGGCCCGGCGTCCCACGCGGTACAGGCTGTTGCCCTGCCCCACCATGAGCGTGAGGTTGTCCGGCCAGCGCGTGCGCGCGGCCTCATAGGCCTGCAAGGCCGCCGCTGGCTCGGCTTGCCGCTCGAAGGCCACCAGGGCCTGCGCCATGTCGGCTTCCGTGGCGGTGCGGGGCAGGCGCCCGGGCGCCAGCGTCACGAAAGACCAGTGGCCGGCCCTGGCCCAGGTGTGCTCGAAGGTGCGCATCGACAGGCGCTGCCGGGCCTCGTCACCGGAGCGCAGCAGCATCTCCGACAGGTCCAGGTCGTAGCCCACCACCACGGCGTAGTGCCAGGCAGGGGCCATGGCCAAGCCCAGGTTCTGCAGCACAAGCACGGGATGCCCGGCCGCCAGTTCGTCGCACAAGGCCGCCAACGTGGGCGGCAACGGGATGGCCACAGCGCCGGCACCCCGGGCAGCCGCCAGCATCTCGATCTGCAGCGACCCTTGTCGCCCTGGCAGGTAGACCTTGGGCACCAGGTCGGCCGGTGTGACGGCGAAGCCTTGCGACTGCAGCACCGTGGCGAGGCTTTCCGGGCCGCACAGGTCGGGTCCGGTGCGCGGGAAGAAGGGCGTGTGGGCCAGTTCGATGCGGCGCGGCAGGTCGCCACCAGCCGCGCCGCGGCGCAGGGCGGCCGTCTGGCTCGCACAGCCTGTCAGGCCGGCGGCCATCGCGGCCGCACCGGCGAGCCAGGCGCGGCGAGAGAGACCTTCCGTCAACGCACCGAGCGGGTGAAGGGGAAGACCTTGGTGAGGCCCAGGATGTCGGTCACCAGCAGCAACACGAAGATGAAGACGATGGTGCCTAGCACACCGGCACCTGCCGGGGCTTCGTCGATCTGGGCCACCAGGCGCTGCGCCTCTTCGTCGCTGAGCGCGTCCACGCGGGCACGGGCCTGCTCGGGCGTCACACCCCACTGCTCGAGCTTGGCCACCAGCTCGGGGCGGTCCAGTTGGGCGACCAGGCGCTCGCGGGACACGTCACCCTCGGCGCTGCGCGCGGCCACGGCCTGCTCCTGAGCCACCTGCTCGGTGGTGATCAGGGTGAGCTGGCCGGGCTGCGCGAGGGCCACGGTGCTCAGGGCCAACGAGACGGTGAATGCAACAACACGGGTGAAGGCAGACATGCGGAACTCCATTGTTTGTGGTCTGAGGAGGCCACCTTCAACGACGATCCGGCGGCCAGCCCGAACATTCTGCGACGAAAATTTCCCATCCGCTGTCAGCCGGACACCGAGTCTGTTTACAAATGTGATCACCCTCGGGAAAGTCCCGAGTCTGCTACCCTCGGCCCGCTTCCCTGCCGGGCCTCGCCGTCTTGTCCTCGACCCCCCTGCCTCCACCCCCCGCCAACCGGCCAGCCACCGGCGTGGTCGTGCTGGCCCTGATGCTCCTGCTGGGCACCCAGCCGGTGTCGACCGACCTCTACCTGCCCTCGCTGCCCTCGCTGCCGGGCCTTTTCGGTGTGCCGCTCACCACGGTGCAGCTCACGCTGAGCGTGCTGGTGATCAGTTTCGGGGCCGGCCAGCTCGTCCTCGGCCCCGTGGCCGACCGCTTCGGGCGGCGCCCCGTGCTGCTGGGTGGCCTGGCGCTCTACACCCTGGCCAGCGCGGCGGCGCTGGCGTCACCGCACATGGCCTGGCTGATCGCCTGCCGGGCCGGCCAGGGTCTGGGCATGGCGGCCTGCGTGGTCTGCGCCCGCGCCATGCTGCGCGACCTCTACGACCCGGCCCAGGGGGCTCACGTCATGGCGCGTGCGGCCACCTGGATGGGGATCCTCCCTGTGGCCGGCCCCATCCTGGGCGGCTACCTGGAAACCACGCTGGGCTGGCGAGGCGCCTTCGGGATGCTCACCCTCTTCGGCGCCACGGGCCTGGCCGTCATCGCCCTGCGCCTGCCCGAGACGCTGCACCAGCCGAATCCGGCCGCCCTGCAGCTCGGCCCCCTGCTGCACAACTGGCGCGTGGTGCTCACGCACCGGGGCTTCTGGGCCTACACGGCTGTCTCCAGCTTCACCTATGCCGGGCTGTTCTGCTTCATCGCCGGCTCGTCCTTCGTGATGGTCGATGTGCTGGGGCTGTCGCGGCGCGAGTACGGGTTTGCCTTCGCCTTCGTCACCTCGGGCTTCCTGATCGGCTCGGCCTTGTGTCGCCGCCTCGTCCCGCGGCTGGGCATGGTGCGATGCATCCGCATGGCCGCCTTCGTTTCGCTGGGGGCCGGCCTGACGATGGCCGGCCTCGCCCTGGCGGGCGTGCATCACCCGCTGGCGCTGATGATCCCGGCCTTCGTCTACACCTTGGCCCATGGCATCCACCAACCCTGTGCGCAGGTGGGCGCCGTGGGGCCCTTCCCCACGCGCGCCGGCGCCGCCACGGCCTTGTCCGGCTTCCTGAGCATGGCGCTGGCCTTCGGCATGGGCTACTGGATGGGTTGGAGCTACAACGGCACCGTGTATCCCCTCACCTTGACCATCGCCTTCTGGTGCTTCGCGCTGGCCTTCGCCGCGCTCGTGGGGGTGGGACGCTACGGTCACCCCACGCCGGCCACCGTGCACGAAGCCCGGGACAATACGGCCCGATGAGTTCCGCCTACCTGTGCCTCGCCGGGCCCACCGCCTCGGGCAAGACTGCCGCCGCCCTGGCGCTCGCCCGGGCGCTGCCCATCGAGATCGTGAGCGTGGATTCGGCGCTGGTCTACCGCGGCATGGACATCGGCACCGCCAAGCCCAGCGCGGCCGAGCGCGCTGCCGTCCCCCACCATCTCATCGACCTGATCGACCCGACCGAGGCCTATTCCGCCGCGCAGTTCGTCACCGACGCCACCCGGCTGGTGGGCGAGATCCGCGCGCGCGGACGGCTGCCGGTGCTGGTGGGCGGCACCTTGCTTTACTTCAAGGCCCTGTTCGATGGCCTGGACACCCTGCCGGCAGCCAACGCCGCCATCCGCGCGCAGATCGACGCCCGCGCGGCCGAACTCGGCTGGCCGGCTCTGCATGCCGAGCTGGCCCAGATCGACCCGATCACTGCGGCCCGCTTGTCGCCCAATGACAGCCAGCGCCTGCAGCGTGCTCTGGAGGTGTGGATGCTCAGCGGTCGGCCTCTTTCGCAATGGCACACCGGGGCTTCGCGCGCGCCGCAGGACCGCCCCACGCTGATCGCCCTCGAACCCGGGGATCGGACCTGGCTGCATGACCGCATCGCTGAACGCTTCGAGGCGATGCTGGCCGCAGGGCTGGTGGACGAGGTGCGCGCCCTGCGAGCCCGCGGCGACCTCGGCCTGGAGCGTCCCTCGATGCGCTGCGTGGGCTACCGGCAGGTGTGGGAGATGCTCGACGGCCACCATCCACCGCAGACGCTCGCCGAACGCGGGATCGCCGCCACACGCCAGCTCGCCAAGCGCCAGCTGACCTGGCTGCGCAGCATGCCCTGGCGCCAGCGCGTGGCCTGCGACCAGCCCGATGCCGTCGAGCAGGTGGTGGCCCTGGCCCAGGCGTGGGCGCAGGGGAACCCGCCATGAGCGAGCCGATCCTGCGCCTTGTGGGCCTGGCCAAGCGCTATGGCGACACCCCCGTCTTCGAGGGCGTGGACCTCGAGCTGCGGCCCGGCCGCTTCATCGCCCTGCTGGGCGAGTCCGGCGTGGGCAAGTCCACGCTGCTCAACTGCATGGCCGGGCTCGACACCCCCACAGCGGGCCGCGTCGAACTGACGGGGCAGGACCTTGCCGCGCTGGACGAGGCCGGGCGTGCACGGCTGCGGCGCACGCACCTCGGCTTCGTCTTCCAGGCCTTCCATGTGCTGCCGCACCTCAACGTGGCCGACAACGTGGCCCTGCCGCTGCTGCTGCTCGGGCGGGATGACCCGCAGCGGGTGCGTGAGGTTCTGGCCGACGTGGGCCTGGAGGGCCTGGCCGAGCGGCTGCCCGCGCAGCTGTCCGGCGGGCAGCTGCAACGCGTGGCCATCGCCCGCGCCCTGGTGCACCGGCCCGCGCTGCTGCTGGCCGACGAACCGTCGGGCAACCTCGACCCCAACACCGCCGCCCGGGTGATGCAGGCCCTGGCCACGCAGGTGCGCGAGCACCAGGCCGCCTGTGTGCTGGTGACCCACTCGCAGGCGGCAGCGGCCCACGCCGATCGCGTGTTCAAGCTCACGCCACAGGGGCTGCGCGAGCTTGGGTGATGCCGGGGCGAGGCGTCAGCGCCTGATCAGGCCTGGACGGCCGTCTCGCCCATCGAGAGTTCGGGCAGCACGTTCTGGACTGGTGCTCCGTGGACCCGGTTGCGTCCGGCCCGTTTGGCTTCGTATAGCGCCTGGTCTGCATCCCGGATCAGCGTGTCCACACTGGCATGGCCCGCGTGCAACGCCGCCACCCCCAGGCTCACGGTTGCCGCTACGGCCTGCCCTTGCCAGGACACGGCCAGATCCTGAACCTGATGACGGATGCGCTCGGCAATGGCCAAGGCCCCCGCGAGGTCCGTCTGGGGCAAGAGCACCACGAGCTCCTCTCCACCGAAACGGGCGAGCACGTCGGTGCCGCGCAACGAGGCACGGCATTGCAATGCCATCTCGCGCAGCAAGTGGTCGCCACACTGATGTCCGTGCGTGTCGTTCACCTGCTTGAAGTCATCCGCATCGAGGAGGATCAGGGCCAGAGGCATCTGGTGCCGGCGCGAGCGCAGCCATTCCAGTTCGGCCCGCTCCATGAAGTGTCGGCGGTTGTAGCAGCCCGTGAGCTCGTCGGTGACGGCCAGTTCGGCGATGCGCTGACGCGAGGTTTCCAGCTCGAAGATCAGGCGCAAGACGGCGTAGCCCACCGGCGGCCCGGACAGCAGGGCACAGGCCGAAGCGATGGCAAAACCCAGGCCGAGGGAGCCCTGGCCCGCCACGCGGATCACCCCGTAGGTGATGGCCAGGGAGACGGCCCACACCATTGCGACCAGCGCCACGGTGGCCCAGGGCAAGCCCAGGTCCAGGACAGCTCGTCGCAGGCGATCCCAGACCGGCGAAGCTTCCGGCATCTGGGCAACAGGCGGGGGTGGGGATGGCACGAGGGTGCAAAATCGGGACGACTCCGGATGGTCGCACGCGCTCTCGGCACAGTTGTGTCCAGGTGTCAGCAAGCGCCCCCTCATCCAGGGGGGTGATGTCCGTCGAAACCCCCGCAACGGTGCAATCCAGAGCCTCGGCCCACAATGAGCGAGTGATGTCTGCCCGCTCGCTTCCCACCCTGCTGCGCCGCCTGTCCTGGCCCGAATGGCGCCATCACCCCTGGCGCCATGGCATGGCCTTGGTGGCGGTGATGCTGGGGGTGGCGCTGGCTTTTGCGGTGCACCTCATCAATCAGTCGGCACTGGGGGAGTTCAGCGCCGCCGTGCGCTCGCTCAACGGCGAGCCTGACGCCCAGCTGCGGGCCCTCCAGGGGCCCCTCGACGAGGCCTGGCTGGGCCGCGTGGCCCGCCACCCCGGCGTGGCGGCCGCCAGCCCGGTGGTCGAGCTGTCCACCTACGTCCGCCGTGCCGAGGGCCCACGCGTGGCCGTGCGCCTGGTCGGCCTCGACCCGCTCGTTGCGCCCGCCCTGTCGCCCGACCTCGTCCCCCGGCTCGCCGAGGGCCAGGACCGCCTGGCCTTGCTCGCGCCGGACACGGTGTCGCTCAATGGCAGCGCCCGGCAGGCCCTGGGCGTGCAGCCCGGTGAGACGGTGGAGGTGCAGCACGGGCTGGCCTGGCGCCGCCTGCTCGTGGTGGGTGACGTCGCTGCCGCCGGCCCGCCCGTGGCCGTGATGGACGTCGCCGGCGCGCAATGGCAGTTCGACCGTCTGGGCGGCCTCAGCCGCATCGATCTGCGCCTGGAACCCGGCGTGGCGCTGGCGGCCGTGGTACGCGATCTGGCCCTGCCCCCCCAGCTGCAGGTTCACACCCCGGATCAGGCAGCGCAGCGCGTGTCGAACGTCTCGCGCGCCTACCGCGTCAACCTCACCGTGCTGGCCCTGGTGGCGCTCTTCACCGGGGCCTTCCTGGTGTTCTCGGTGATGTCGCTGTCGGTGGCCAAGCGCGTGCCCCAACTGGCCTTGCTGGGAGTGCTGGGCCTGGACGCACGGCAGCGCCTGCGCCTCGTGCTGGCCGAGGCGGCCGTGCTGGGCAGCCTGGGCAGCGGGCTGGGACTGGCGCTGGGCACCGGGCTGGCGGCCTCGGCGCTGGCCCTGCTGTCCGGTGACCTGGGCGGCGGCTACTTCCCCGGCGTTGCGCCTCGCCTGCAGTGGTCGCCTGGCGCCGCACTGGCCTACGGCGCGCTCGGCATCGCGGCTGCGCTCGCCGGCAGCTGGCTGCCGGCCCGCATGGCGCAGCGCGTGGCCCCGGCCGATGGGCTCAAAGGGTTGGGGCTCGCCGCCTCCGGGGCGTCACGGCCGCACCTTGGTCTGGCACTGATCCTGGTCGGCGCACTCGCCGCCCTGCTGCCCCCGGTGGCCGGGCTGCCGCTCTTCGCCTACCTCGCCGTGGCGGCGGTGCTGCTGGGCGGCATGGCCTGCGTGGCACCGGTGGTGCGCGGCCTCACCAGCCTGGGCCTGCCCCTGGTGCGCCGCCATGCCGGAGGCTTGCTGGCGCTGCAACGGGCGCGTCATCAGGGCCACACGGCCACGGTGGCTGTGGCAGGCGTCGTCGCCAGCCTGAGCCTGGCCGTGGCGCTCACGACCATGGTGGCCAGCTTCCGCTCGTCGGTATCCGTCTGGCTCGACGCCGTGCTGCCGGCCGACCTCTATGCGCGCACGGCCGGCAGTGCTGCGGCGGCCGAATCGGCCTTCCTCGACCCCGCCTTCGTCGACGCGGTGCGTGGCGTGCCGGGCGTCGCTCGCCTGGACACCCTGCGCCTGCAGAGCCTGCAGCTCGATCCCCAGCGCCCGGGCGTGACCCTGATCGCCCGGCCGCTGGACACGCCCGAGCAGGCCCTGCCGCTCACCGGCGAGCTGCGCCCTGCGCAGGCCGGCGCCGTGTCCAGCTATGTCAGCGAGGCCATGGCCGACCTCTACGGGGCTCGCCCGGGCACCTGGCTCGAGCTGCCGCTGGCGCCCCAGCAGCCGCCCATGCGCACCTGGGTGCGCGGCCTGTGGCGGGACTACGCCCGCCAGCACGGCAGCGTGGTGATCGACAGCCGCGACTTCCAGCGACTGAGCGGCGACGCGCGCGTGAACGACCTGGCCCTGTGGCTGGACGAGGGCGCGCGCACCGGCGAGGTCCAGGCCGCCATCCGTGCGCTGGCGCCGGATCCGGACGGGCTGGATTTCGCCGAGCCGCGCGAGATCCGCGCCCTGTCGCTGCGCATCTTCGACCGCAGCTTTGCGGTGACCTACTGGCTGCAGGCCGTGGCCATCGCGATCGGGCTCTTCGGCGTGGCCGCCAGCTTCTCGGCCCAGGTGCTGGCACGGCGCAAGGAGTTCGGGCTGCTGCAGCATCTGGGCTTCACGCGCCGCCAGGTGCTGGGCATCGTCGCCGGCGAGGGGCTCGCGTGGAGCGGCGCCGGCGCGCTGCTGGGCCTGGCCCTGGGGATCGGCGTGAGCGTGATCCTCGTGCACGTGGTCAACCCGCAGAGCTTTCACTGGACCATGGACCTGCTGCTGCCCTGGAGCCGGCTGGCTGTGCTGGCGGCTGCGATGGTGGCGGCCGGCCTGCTGACCGCGATGATGGCCGGCCGCGCCGCCGCCTCGCGCGAGGCGGTGCTGGCCGTGAAGGAGGACTGGTGATGCACAGGCGCGCCGTGCTGATGGCCCTCGCAGCCTCGACGCTGCGCGCCCCGGTTGCGCTGGCACAGGGCCAGGTGCTGCCTGGCACCGCCCTGCACTTTCCGCGCGACCACGGCGCCCACCCGGACCATCGCACCGAATGGTGGTACATCACCGGCGAAGTCCATGCGCCGGACCGGCCCCTGCCCTATGGTTTCCAGATCACCTTCTTTCGCTCGCGCAACGACCGCGCCGGCGACAACCCCAGCGCCTTCACACCGCGCCAGCTGCTCTTCGCGCATGCCGCCGTGACCGACCTCACCGGTCGCCGCCTGCTGCACGACCAGCGCATCGCCCGCCAGGGCTTCGGCCTGGCGGAGGCCTCCGAGGCCGACACCGACCTGCGCCTGCGCGACTGGACGCTTGCCCGCCAGGGCTCACCCGGCCGCAGCCGCTACACCGCCCACCTGCCATCCCGCGAATTCACGCTGGAGCTGAGCTTCGCCCAGACCCAGCCCGTGCTGCTGCAAGGCGAGGACGGCTACTCGCGCAAGGGGCCCGAACCCGCCCAGGCCAGCCATTACTACACCCAGCCGCAACTGGCCACCACCGGCCGGCTGCGCCTGCACGGCCAGGACCTCAGCGTCACCGGCCGCGCCTGGCTCGACCATGAGTGGAGCGAGGCCCTGATGCACCCCGAGGCGGTGGGCTGGGACTGGATCGGCATGAACCTCGATGACGGCACGGCGCTCACCGCCTTCCGGCTGCGCCGGCGCGACGGCAGCGCGCTGTGGGCCGGCGGCAGCTGGCGTCCGCCGGGTCAGCCCATGCGCAGCTTCGGCGCCGACGAGGTGGTCTTCCATCCCCGGCGACACTGGACCAGCCCCGCCACCGCGGCCCGCTACCCAGTCGAATGGGCCGTCGAAACCCCCGCCGGCCGCTTCCAGGTGAACACCCTGCTCGATGCCCAGGAGCTCGACAGCCGCGGCTCCACCGGCGCCATCTACTGGGAAGGCCTGAGCGAGCTGCGCGACGCACGGGGGCGGCGGCTGGGGCGCGGCTACCTCGAGATGACCGGCTATGCGTCGGCCCTGCGGCTGTAACCCCGCGCGCCTACACTCGCCCCATGTCGTCCACCCCCGTTGCCTCCACGCCGTTGCCGCTGCGCAGCGACGAGCCGGCCAAAGCCCGGTCCGTCGCCGGCCTGCGTGGCCTGGGTCCCTTCGTGCGGCCCTACGCCGTGCCCATCGCGCTGGCCGGCCTGTTCCTGGTGCTGGCAGCCCTCACGATGCTGGCCTTTCCCTGGGTGCTGCGTGCGCTCATCGACCAGGGCCTCGTCGGCGCGGAGCCGGGCGAACGCCTGGTGGCCCTGCGTGAGCACTTCGCGTGGCTCTTCGTGGTGGGCGTGGGCCTGGGCGTCTTCTCGGCCGCACGTTTCTACATGGTGAGCTGGCTGGGCGAGCGCATCACCGCCGACCTGCGCACCGCTGTCTACGGCCACGTGCTGAGGCAAAGCCCGGAATTCTTCGAGACCACGCAGACCGGCGAGGTGCTCTCGCGCCTGACCACCGACACCACGCTGGTGCAGACGGTGGTCGGCTCCAGCCTGTCGATGGGCCTGCGCAACACCGTGATGGGCCTGGGCGCGCTGGTGATGCTGGTGATCACCAACCCGCAGGTGATGAGCTATGTGCTGGGCATCATGCTGCTGGCCCTGCTGCCGGCGCTGATCATCGGGCGGCGCGTGCGCAAGCTCTCCCGCGCCAGCCAGGACCGCGTGGCCGACACCAGCGCGATCGCGGGCGAGGTGCTCAACGCCATGCCGGTGGTGCAGAGCTACACCGCCGAGGACCGCGAGCGCGAGCGCTTCAGCCAGGCCACCGAGCGCGCCTTCGGCACGGCCGTGCGCCGCACCCGCATGCGCGCGCTGCTCGTGGCCTTCGTGATCATTGCCAACTTCGGCGCGCTGCTGTGGTCGCTCTACGCTGGCACGCGCGCCGTGCTCGAAGGCCACATCAGCCCGGGCCACCTGGCCCAGACGGTCGTGCTGGTGACGATCCTCATCGGCTCGGTGGCCGTGCTTTCGGAGGTGTGGGGCGACCTGCTGCGCGCCGCCGGCGCCACCGAGCGCCTGATGGAGCTGCTGGCCACACGCTCGCCCATCGCCTCGCCGACGCAGGCCGTCCCGCTGCCGCCCACGCAAGGCGGTTCCTCGGTGCGGCTGGCCGGCGTGCGCTTCCACTACCCCTCGCGGCCGCAGACACCGGCCCTCGATGAGGTCACGCTGGACGTGCGCCCCGGCGAGACCGTGGCCCTCGTGGGCCCCAGCGGCGCGGGCAAGAGCACCGTCTTCCAGCTGCTGCTGCGCTTCTATGACGCCCAGCAGGGCCGCATCGAGATCGACGGCGTGGACGTGCGCGAAGCCTCGCTCGACGCCCTGCGCGAACGCATCGGCATCGTGCCGCAGGACAGCGTGATCTTCTCGGCCAGTGCCATGGACAACATCCGCTACGGCCGACCCGGCGCGAGCGACGAGGAGGTCATCGCCGCCGCGAAGGCGGCCCATGCCGACGGCTTCATCCGCGCCCTGCCCGAAGGCTACGCCAGCTTCCTGGGCGAGCGCGGCGTGCGCCTGTCCGGCGGGCAACGCCAGCGCCTGTCCATCGCCCGGGCCATCCTGAAGAACCCGCCGCTGCTGCTGCTCGACGAGGCCACCAGCGCGCTCGACGCCGAAAGCGAGCGCATGGTGCAGGCGGCCCTGGAGGCCGCGATGGCCAACCGCACCACCCTGGTCATCGCCCACCGCCTGGCCACCGTGCAGCGTGCCGACCGCATCGTCGTGATGGAACACGGCCGCATCGTCGAGACCGGCACGCACGGCGAGCTGGTGGCGCGGGGTGGGCTGTACGCCCAGCTCGCGGCGCTACAATTCGACAGCGCATGATTCATGCGCATGATTCATGGGGATGACGATGCTCCGTTTCGATGACGCCCCCAAGCGGCCGACCAACCTCAGCCTGAATGCCAAGGTGCTCGATGCCGCCCGCGACCTCGGGTTGAACCTGTCGCAGACCGTCGATGAGTTGCTGGCGGCCGAGGTGCGCCGCCGCTACTGGGAGCGGTGGAACGAAGAGAACCGCGCCGCCATCGACGCCTACAACGACCGCATCGCACGCGAGGGGCCACCGCTGGCGCGCTACCGCACTTTCGCCAAGGGGCGTTGAGTTCGTGGCCCGCTTTGACATCTACGCCAACCCCGAGCCGGGCGAGCGCAGGCACACCCCCTACCTGCTGGACGTGCAGAACGACTTCATCAGCGCCCTGGCCACCCGGGTGGTCATCCCCCTGCGCCGCGAGTCGGTCTTCGGCCCGCCAGCGCGCGACCTCAACCCGGTGCTGGAGGTGTCCGGCGAGCGCATCGTGCTCGATACCGCGGCGCTCGGAGCGATTCCCTGCACGGAACTCAAGAAACCCCTGGCCAACCTGGGCGCCCACCGCCTGGCGATCCAGGATGCGCTCGATGCGCTGTTCGGAGCCTACTGACGTGACCACCCCCCGCCCCATCCGCTCGCAGTACGAAGACTTCATGCGTCACGTCTACACGCACGGCGTGGCCAAGACCGACCGCACCGGCACCGGCACGCGCAGCGTGTTCGGGCACCAGATGCGCTTCGACCTCCGCGAAGGCTTCCCGCTGGTCACCACCAAGAAGGTGCACCTGAAGAGCATCATCCTGGAACTGCTGTGGTTCCTGCGCGGCGACAGCAACGTGCGCTGGCTGCAGGAGCGCGGCGTCACCATCTGGGACGAATGGGCCCGCGCGGATGGCGATCTCGGGCCGGTGTACGGTGTGCAGTGGCGCTCGTGGCCCACGCCCGACGGTGGCCACATCGACCAGATCGCCGAGGTGGTGCAGCAGCTCAAGACCAACCCCGACTCGCGCCGCATCATTGTGAGCGCCTGGAACGTGGCCGAGCTGTCGAAGATGGCGCTGATGCCCTGCCACGCCTTCTTCCAGTTCTACGTGGCCGAAGGCAAACTCAGCTGCCAGCTCTACCAGCGCAGCGCCGACATCTTCCTGGGCGTGCCCTTCAACATCGCCAGCTACGCCCTGCTCACCCACATGCTGGCTCAGCAGTGCGATCTGGCCGTGGGCGATTTCGTCTGGACGGGCGGCGACTGCCACATCTACAACAACCACTTCGAGCAGGTCGAACTCCAGCTCTCGCGCACGCCGCATCCCTACCCCGTGCTGAACATCAAGCGCCGGCCCGACTCCATCTTCGGCTACGAGTACGAGGATTTCGAGGTGCTCGACTACCAGCACCACCCCGCCATCAAGGCCCCTGTCGCCGTCTGAGTGGCCCACCCCCTACGGCCTTCGGCCGCCCCCTCAAGGGGGCGACACCGGTGGCCCGGCAAAGCCGGCTCCACGGTGTCTGCTCGACAGGCCAACGTACCGCGAATCAGGTTTGTGCTCAACGTGACTGAGTGCTGGATGGACTGGAAATGCTGACCCGCCGCCAGCTCGGCGCGCTGGTGCTGCTCACGCTGATGTGGGGGCTGAACTGGCCGATGATGAAGTTCTCGCTGCGCGAACTCTCGCCGCTGTACTTCCGCGCCGTCACGATGACCGGCGGCGCCTTGCTGCTGCTGGCCTTCTACCGCTGGCGGGGCGTGCGCTTTGCGCTCCCGCCAGGCGAGTTCGCCCGCATCGCCTGGCTCGCCCTGCCCAACATCCTCGGCTGGCACCTCTTCTCCATCCTGGGTGTGCAGGAACTGGCCTCGGGCCGCGCGGCCATCCTGGGGTTCACGATGCCGATCTGGACGGTGCTGATTGCCGCCCTGCTGTTCGGCGAGCGCCTCAGCCGCCGCGTCTTCCTCAGCGTGGTGTGCGGTGCTGCGGCCGTGGGCCTGCTGGTGGCCCAGGAGTTCACGGCCCTGGCCGGCCGGCCCGTGGGCATTGTGTGGATGCAGATCGCCGCCTTCAGCTGGGCCCTGGGCACCGTGCTGATGCGCCGCACGAAGAGCACCGTGCCGACCGAGGCGCTCACCGTGTGGATGATGCTGATGGGCTCCGTCATCTTCTGGGTCATTGCACCCCTGACAGAGCCGGCCCCCACGTGGCAGTTCAGCGCGCCGATGTGGTGGTCGCTGGTGTGGGGCGCCACCATCAACTACGGCTTTGCGCAGATCATCTGGTTCGGCATGGCGCGCAACCTGCCGCCCGCGGCCAGCGCGTTTTCCATCATGGCCGTGCCGCTCATCGGCACCGGCTCGGCCACCTTCATCGTGGGCGAGGTGCCGCACTGGCAGGACCTGGCCGCGGCGGTGCTGATCGTGGTGGCCATCGCCAGCGCCTTGTTACCACGTCGCATGCCCGTGCGATGACGACCGGCCCGGCTCGCGCCACAATGCAGGCATGAGCCAAGCCCTTCCGCCGGACCGCCCGCAGATCGCCCTCATCGCCGCCGTGGCGCGCAATGGTGTGATCGGCCGCAACAATCAGCTCGTGTGGCACCTGCCCGAAGACCTGCAGCACTTCAAACGCACCACGATGGGCTGCCCGGTGCTGATGGGCCGCAAGACCTACGACTCCATCGGCAAGCCCCTGCCGGGGCGGCGCAACGTGGTCATCACCCGCAACATCCACTGGGAAGCACCGGGCATCGAGGAAGCACCGTCCTTCGAGGCCGCGCTGGAGCTGCTCAAGCACGCCACCAAGGTCTATGTGATCGGCGGCGCCCAGGTCTATGCCGAAGCCCTGCCCTGGGCCGACGAGCTGGTGCTCACCGAGATCGACCACGACTTCGACGGCGACACCACCTTCCCCGAATGGGACCGATCGGCCTATGCCGTGGTGTCGCGCGAGACGCACACCTCGCCAGAAGGCTGGGACTACCACTTCGTGACCTACCAGCGGCGAGCGCCGCCGGTGCCGGACGAGCCCTGACTCAGGCCCGGACGATCCTGCGCTCCCGCGCCAGGGTCTGCAAGCGTTCGACCAGCACCTGGAGCCGGCGGCTGGCCTGCGGCCCCACGGCATGTCGATCCTCGCGTGCATAGGCCAGTGCTGTCCTGTGCACGATCACCGCTGCGCGCAGGCGCATCACCTCGGCCTGCAGGCGATCGATCTGCGCCGCCTGCTGCCGCAACTGCGCGCTGCAGCGCGTCTGCACCTGTCCATACAGCAGCACCAGGGCGCGGTGCTCCTGCGCCAGTGTTCCCACCTCGACCATGGCTGACACTCCTCTGTCCATCAGGCCCCGAAGCGCCGGGGCGGCCCTGCGTCATCATGGGATCACGGATTATTTGCAAACGATTCTCATTTGTGTTTATACTGAGGTCAAGTCATCGCCCTGCCGCTTGCAGGGCCCGACGCCGGTCATCGTGGGGCGATCCGGGGCTGCGGCCCTTGATCGTTTTTGGCCAGCCAAAGGTGGGTTCCGGCCCGCCTGGTAGCCAGGCTTCTTTTTGATCCCCTCATCGCGGGCCGGCGCCACTGGCTTGCGACAAAGCCGGCCAATCCAGCAGCTCCACCGCACGGTAGTGGCGCCGGACCCAGCCGCGCGCCTCGAAGTCGCGCAGCACCTCGCTCACGGTCTGGCGCGACAGCGACAGCATGGCCCCCAGCTGCGCCTGGTTCACCGGCACCGTGCGGTGCGCAAGGCCCTCGGCCAGCATGCCGTGGCCCTGCGACAGGGCCAGCAGCCGCCGCGCGATGCGCGCCGCGGCACTGAGCTGGGTCAGGTCTTCCAGGCCGGCGAAAAGCGCCCTCACCTTCTCGGCCAGCAACTGGCCGAGGAAGCGCCACCACAATGGGTCCTCGGCTGCGAGGCGTTCGAGCGCCGGTCGGGGCACCAGCAGCACGGCGGCCGATGACAGCGCCTGCGCATCGTGGGTGCGTGGCCCGCCATCCAGGCAGGCGATCTCGCCGAACCACTGTGGCGACTCCAGCACACTGAGCATGGCCTCCCGGTCGCCGACCGCCGCCGCACCAATGCGCACCGCGCCCTCCAGCACACAGTACAAGCCGGCGTTGTCGTCGCCGCGGCGGAACAGCATCGCCCCGGCCGGCAGGCGGCGCAGCACGGCGTGGGCCAGCAACGCGTCCCGATGCGCGGCCGGCAGCGACGCGAACCAGCGCCCACGCTCCAGCAGGGCGCGGTAGGTGTCGGGGCGCGAATCCTGGGCCATGGTCAGGCCCCGAGTATTCCAGAGCCCGGCCGCCACGACAGCCAAACGTCGGCTGGCCGACAGTCCCAGCGGCTGCGTCGGCCGAAGATGCGGGGCCTTGATCCACATCACCCCAGGAGACCCCGATGAAGACCCTTGTCGACCAGCTGGCCCGGTACGGCGCCTACCACCGCGACCGGCGCAACATCCTCACCCACTTCGTCGGGATCCCGATGATCGTGGTCGCGGTGACCGTGTTGCTGGCCCGTCCCACCGTGACGCTGGGCGGTCTTGCGGTCTCCCCGGCCCTGGTCGTGGCGGCCCTCACCACGCTGTATTACCTGCGGCTGGACCTGCGCTACGGCGTGGTCATGGGCGGGCTTCTCGCGCTGTCGGTGGCCTTCGCGCACGGCGCCGCGGCGGGTGCCACCGCGACCTGGCTGGCCACCGGCGTCGGCCTCTTCGTGGTGGGCTGGGGCCTGCAGTTCATCGGCCACTACTTCGAAGGCCGCAAGCCCGCCTTCGTGGACGACCTGATGGGCTTGATCATCGGCCCGCTTTTCGTGGTGGCCGAAGCCAGCTTCGGCCTGGGGTTGCGCCCGGAGGTCCGGGCAGCCGTCGAGGCCCGCTGCGGCCCGGTGCGCAGCGTCTAAACTCGGCGTCCCGTGTCCCACCCTGGTTCAAGATGCAAGTCGCCACCTGGAACGTCAACTCCCTGGCCGTGCGCCTGCCCCAGGTGCTGGACTGGCTGGGCCAGCACCAGCCCGAGGTGGTGGTGCTGCAGGAAACCAAGCTCACCGACGACAAGTTCCCGCACGCCGACTTCGCGCAGGCGGGCTATGCGGCGCAGTGGTTCGGCCAGAAGACGTACAACGGCGTGGCCTTGCTGAGCAAGGCGCCCGCCGCGGACGTGGTGCGCAACATCCCCGGTTTTGCCGACGAGCAGGCGCGCGTGATCGCCGGCACGGTGGGCGAGCTGCGCGTCATCGGCGCCTACTTTCCGAACGGCCAGGCGCCGGGCACCGACAAGTTCGAGTACAAGATGCAGTGGATGCGCTCACTGCGCGACTGGGTGCGTGAAGAACTGGCCCACCATCCGAAGCTGGTGCTGATGGGCGACTACAACGTCGCCCCCGAGGACCGCGACGTGTACGACCCCATCGCCTGGGCCGGCCAGATCCACTGCACGCCCGAGGAGCGCGAGCAGTTTCGCCAGCTGCTGGCGCTGGGGCTGCACGATGCCTTCCGGCTCTTCGAGCAGCCCCCGAAAAGCTGGTCGTGGTGGGACTACCGCAACCTCGCCTTCCGCAAGAACCAGGGCCTGCGCATCGACCACATCCTGGTCAGCGAGGCGCTGAAGGCCTCGGTGACCGCCTGCACCATCGACAAGGCCCCGCGAAAGAACGAGCGTCCCAGCGACCACGCCCCGGTGGTGGCCGTGATCGGCTGACGGCGACCGAGTCGGGCGTGGGCCTCAGTCGTCGAGGCCGAGCTCCTGGATCTTGCGGGTGATGGTGTTGCGCCCGATGCCCAGCTTCTGCGCGGCCTCGATGCGGCGACCCCGGGTGAGCTCCAGCGCCGTGTGGATGAGCTGGGCCTCGAAGCGGCGGGTCAGGGTGTCCCATACGTCGGGCTGGCCTGCGTCGAGGAGTTGACGCGCTTCACGTTCCAGGTCCTTGAGCCAGTCCCCGCCTGTCGACAGCGCCATCGCCCCGCCGATGAGGGGAGCCTCCCGCGCCGATTCGGGAGGCACGGCCGTCACGGGTGCCGGTGCAGGGGACACCGGTGGAACGACCAACACGGGTGGCTTGGGCGACAAGGTGGCCTCCCCCAGCAACTCGGGCGGGAGATCCTTGTCCTCGATGACCTGGGCCGGTGCCATCACGGTCAGCCAGTGGCACACGTTCTCCAGCTGGCGCACATTGCCCGGATAGTCGAAGGACACCAGCCGTGCGAGCGCCGAGTCGGAGATGCGCTTGGCCTCCACACCCAGTTCCTTCGCACTCTTTTGCAGGAAGAAGCGCGCCAGCGAGGCAATGTCCTCGCGCCGCTCGCGCAGTGGCGGCAGGCGCAGACGGATCACGTTGAGGCGATGGAAGAGGTCTTCGCGGAACACCCCCTGCTTCACCCGGTCTTCCAGGTTCTGGTGCGTGGCGGCGATCACCCTCACGTTGGCGCGCATGGGGTTGTGGCCGCCCACGCGGTAGAACTGCCCGTCGCTGAGCACGCGCAGCAGGCGCGTCTGCAGGTCGAAGGGCATGTCGCCGATCTCGTCGAGGAAGAGCGTGCCACCGTCGGCCTGCTCGAAGCGGCCGCGACGCGTGGTCTGTGCACCGGTGAAGGCGCCACGCTCATGGCCGAAGAGTTCGCTCTCGAGCAGGTCCTTCGGGATGGCCGCGGTGTTGATGGCCACGAAGGGGCCGCTGGCGCGCGGGCTGTGCTTGTGCAGGGCGCGGGCGACAAGTTCCTTGCCCGAGCCGCTCTCGCCGGTGATGAGCACGGTCACGTTGCTCTGGCTCAGCCGGCCGATCGCGCGGAAGACATCCTGCATGGCCGGCGCCTGGCCCAGCATCTCGGGCATCTGCGCCAGGCGCTCGTCGCGCACCTCCTCGCGCAGGCTTTCGTCCACCGCACGGCGGATCAGCTCCACCGCCTTGGGCAGGTCAAAGGGCTTGGGCAGGTACTCGAAGGCACCGCCCTGGAAGGCCGAGACGGCGCTGTCCAGGTCGGAAAAGGCCGTCATGATGATGACCGGCAGCCCCGGATGGCGCTCCTTGACCTGGGCCAGCAGGTCGATGCCCGAGCCCCCGGGCATGCGGATGTCGGACACCAGCACCTGCGGCTCGTCGTCGTCGAGCGCCGCGAGCACGTCGCGCGGGTTGGTGAAGCTGCGCACCGGAAGGTCCTCGCGGGCCAGGGCCTTTTCCAGCACGAAGCGGATGGATTGGTCGTCGTCAACGATCCAGATGGGTTTCATGGGCTGCTGCCTGTCGTCCTCGCCTGTGGACTTTCGGCCTGAGCCCCACCCGGATCGCTCAGGGCAGGGGAATCAGGATCTTGAACACCGTGTTTCCGGGCTCGCTTTCGCATTCGATCGTGCCATGGTGCTGTTGCACGAAGGTCTGCGCCAGCGTGAGCCCCAAGCCTGACCCGCCGTCGCGCCCCGACACCAGGGGGAAGAAGATGCGATCGCGGATCGACTCGGGCACGCCCGGGCCGTTGTCCTGGATATGCAATTCCAATGCCAGACGATAACGCTGTTTACCGAGTGTCACCTGTCGGGCGATGCGGGTGCGCAGCACGATGCAGGCATCACCCGCCGCGATGCGCGGCATCAAGGCCTGGGCAGCGTTGTGGGCGATGTTCAGCACGGCCTGGATGAGTTGCTCGCGGTCGCCGCGGAATTCCGGAATGGAGATGTCGTAGTCCCGCCGGATCCTGAGGCCGCGTGGGAACTCGGCCAGGATGAGCGAACGCACACGCTCGCAGACCTCGTGCACGTTCACGTCGCCCACCACATGCGGCTTGCGATGAGGAGCCAGCAGCCGATCCACCAGGGCCTGCAAGCGGTCGGCTTCGTGGATGATGACCTGGGTGTATTCGGTCAGTTCACGCGACTCGACCTCCATCTGCAGCAACTGGGCCGCCCCCCGGATGCCACCCAGCGGGTTCTTGATCTCATGGGCCAGGTTGCGGATCAGCTCCTTGGTGGCCTGGGCCTGGTCCAGCGCGCGCTCTTCCCGATCCTGGCGCGTCTGCTGCTCGATCTCCACCAGCTCCACCAGCACCTGTTCAGGCTCATCGGTCTGGGTGACGATGACGTGCACCGGCAGCAGGTCGGCGCCCGTGGCACCCGGCGGGCGCCTCAGTTGGGCTTCGAAGCGGCTGATGGAAAACTCGTTGCGCGCCACCGCCACGACGGTGTCGGCCACGATGTCGGGTTCGGTGAACCAGTCGAACAGCGAGCCGCGCAGCATGCTGCGCCGGGACAGGCCCAGCACGGTTTCGAAGGCGGCATTGACGAAGCGGCAACTCCCGTCGGTGCGCACGAGCGCCACCATGGTGGCCAGATGGTCGAAGGCCGCGAAGCCCGGAGGCAGCGCCGGCGCGTCGTCAGCGCCCTCCGGCGCCCATGGGAAAGATGGGGGCACCACCACGCGCCCGGCCGTCAGGGTGAGGCCGGCAGACGGGCCAGTTCGCGACGGATGGAGGCGATGTCAGCCTCCTTGCGGGCGATGTCGGCCTGCAGGTTGGCCACACGGTCCAGGTACTTCTGGTAGTTGCGCTCGTCGCCGCGGCGTTCAGGTTCGCCGTTGTTGTATTCCTTGCGCAGGACCGACAAAGCCTCTTCCTCGCGGCGCAGTTCGGCTTCCAGGATGCGGCGCGCATCGCTGTCGCGGGCGCGCTGTTCGTTCGGATCCACCCGGCTGCCGGCCGCCGGCGCCGATGCGGCCACGGCCGGTCGAGCCGTCGGCGTGGGCCGGCGCGACTCGACGATGGTCACATTTCCGCCCTCGACCACCCGGCAGCCCTTGGCCTCGGCCTCCTTGGGGGTGAGGGAGTTGGTGAAGTGGTTGCCCGGACAACGGTAGACAGCCTGCGCCCAGGCCGATCCACCGGCCAGCGCGCAGGCGGCCATCACCAGGGGACTCAGGAAGGAGGCTCGGGACATGGAAGGCAAGTGGAACACGCTGAAACCCATAGACCCCTGCGGTGCGCAAGGGTTCACTGACCGGCAGATGCCGCGGTGCCCGCAGTATCGGCCATGTGCACCAGAACGGTCCAGACGCCGGCGGGCCGGAAAGCAACAAAGGGTGGCATATGCCACCCTTCGTCTCGTTCGACCGCCCCTTGCGGGGCCGCCGGCAGCCTCACAGGCTGTAGTACATGTCGAATTCCACCGGGTGGGTGGTCATGCGGAAACGGGTCACTTCCTGCATCTTCAGCTCGATGTAGGCGTCGATGAAGGAATCGGTGAACACGCCGCCCTTGGTCAGGAAGGCGCGATCCTGGTCCAGGTACTCCAGCGCCTGGTCGAGGCTGTGGCAGACGGTCGGGATCTTCGCGTCTTCCTCGGGCGGCAGGTGGTAGAGATCCTTCGTGGCGGCTTCGCCCGGGTGGATCTTGTTCTCCACACCGTCCAGGCCGGCCATCAGCAGCGCGGCAAAGCACAGGTAGGGGTTGGCCAGGGGATCGGGGAAACGCGCCTCGATGCGGCGGCCTTTGGGGTTGGCCACATAGGGGATGCGGATGGAGGCCGAGCGGTTGCGGCTGGAATAGGCCAGCTTCACCGGCGCCTCGAAGCCCGGCACCAGGCGCTTGTAGCTGTTGGTGGTGGGGTTCGTGATGGCGTTCAGGGCACGGGCGTGCTTGATGATGCCGCCGATGTAGTACAGCGCGAACTCGGAGAGGCCGGCGTAGCCGTCACCAGCAAACAGGTTCTTGCCGTCCTTCCACACGGACTGGTGCACGTGCATGCCCGAACCGTTGTCGCCCACGATGGGCTTGGGCATGAAGGTGGCCGTCTTGCCGTAGGCGTGGGCGACGTTCTGGATGATGTACTTCTGCAGCTGCAGCCAGTCGGCACGCTGGACCAGCGTGCTGAACTTGGTGCCGATCTCCATCTGGCCGGCGTTGGCCACTTCGTGGTGGTGCACTTCCACCGGGATGCCCATCTGCTCGAGGATCAGGCACATCTCGGAGCGCAGGTCCTGGCCGGAGTCGACCGGGGGCACGGGGAAGTAGCCGCCCTTGACGGTGGGACGGTAGCCGGTGTTGCCGTGCTCGTATTCCTTGCCGGTGTTCCAGGCGGCTTCCTCGGACTCGATCTTGGAGAACGAGCCGGACATGTCGACGTTCCAGCGCACGCTGTCGAACACGAAGAACTCGGGTTCCGGACCGAAGTAGGCGGCGTCGCCGATGCCCGAGGACTTCAGGTAGGCCTCGGCACGCTTGGCCAGCGAGCGGGGATCGCGCTCATAGGGCTTGCCGTCGCCGGGCTCGATCACGTCGCAGCTCATGAAGAGGGTGGGCTCTTCGAAGAACGGGTCGATATTGGCCGTGTTGGGGTCGGGCATCAGCAGCATGTCCGACGCTTCGATGCCCTTCCAGCCGGCGATCGAAGAACCGTCGAAGGCGTGACCCGACGTGAACTTGTCTTCATCGAAGGCAGAGATGGGCACGGAGACGTGCTGTTCCTTGCCACGGGTGTCGGTGAAACGGAAGTCGACGAACTTGACTTCGTTCTCCTTCACCATCTTCATCACGTCGGCGACGGTCTTGTTGGCCATCAAGAGCTCCTAGGGGGATGGTTTGTCAGGGGAGTGGGTGACTGGCTCGCGCCAGCCGGGCGAGGGCAATTTAGCAGAAAGCGTGCCAGCTCTGACACATTCCGGTGCATGCGCGAGCCGGCCGTGTACCGAGATGACGCCCAGGCTCCCCCGCATCCGGTGCGGGGGACGTTTGCCCGCGGATTGCACCACCATAGTGCACAAAACAGCACCATTCAAGGGCGCCCTGCCGCCGAACTTCGCACCATTTCGGGGCCCAAGGCTTGCCCCTCCTCACGCAGCCCCGCCAGCAGTTCGGCGTAGGCAAGGCCGACGGCAGGGGGTGGCCCCTTGACCCCCAGTTCGATGTGGCGGCCGTACTGGGGGTGATCGACGCTGGGCAGGCTGAAGACCTTCACGCCAGGAAAGCGCGCCTCGAGGGTTTCCATCAGCGGCGTGAGGCGGGCCTCCATGGCGCCGAAGACGATGACCGAGCGCTCCTCGTGCGGCCGGGCATGGAAGAGCGCCCGGTAGCGCTCGTCGAGCACCCATTCCATCATCGGCCAGGCCATCACCGGAAAACCGGGCACGAAGTGCACATGGGCGACCGAGAACCCGGGGATCTTGTTGTAGGGATTGGGAATGATGGACGCCCCTTCGGGAAAGACGCCCATGTTCAGGCGGTGCACGTTGTCGGGCCGCTCCGGTTCATAGGGCTGCCCCTGTTCGCGGGCCACGTCGCGCATGCGTTCCTCGATGAGCGCCTTCGCCTGCGGGTGCAGGGCCAGCGGCACCCCCAAGGCGCGCGCCGCACACTGGCGGGTGTGGTCGTCGGGCGTCGCACCGATGCCGCCGCAGGAGAACACCACGTCACCGCTTCCGAAGGCTTCCCTGAGCGCAGCCTCCAGCCGCACCGGGTCGTCGCCCACATAGCGCGCCCAGCGCAGCGCCAGGCCCCGCTCGGACAGCAGTTCAACCAGCTTGGGCAGGTGCTTGTCCTGGCGCTTGCCCGAGAGAATTTCGTCGCCGACGATGATGAGTCCGAACTCCATGACTGCCTTGGGTGAAGCGCCCCGTTCAGGATGGCGAGCCGGGTGCCTGTGGGGCATCGAGCAGGCCGGCGGCACGCACGGCCTGGTCTGGTGGCGGCGCCGGCTCGTCCGGGGGCAGGATCTGGTCCTCGCGCTGGCTGCGCCAGCGCTCCAGCGCCGCCAGCGCATAGTGGGTGAACCACAGCGAGGAGAACGCAAACACCAGGGTGTAGAGCCAGACCGACACCACCATCAGCAGCGGCGCCAGGATGAAGGCCACCGCCCCCAGCGCCCACAGCAGGGCGGGCGCGGCGCCGAGGTAGCCGCACAGCAGGCCCATGCCCAGCATCGGCCAGCGGTGCTCACGCAGCAGCGCCCGGCGTTCAGCACGTTCGGCATGCTCGGCCAGGGCATCGAAGGCCATCACGCGGTAGGTGAGCCAGCCCCAGATGAGCGGCGGCAGCACCAGCGCCAGCGGCGGGATGAGCCACAGCGGCAGACTGGCGACCAGCGCCGCCAGAGCCACGGCGGTGTGCCCCAGCATCCACAGGATCGATCGCCAGAAGGGCTCGCCCTCGCGCCGGGCCAGCTGCGGGAAGCGCCGTGCGCTCACCATGCGCACCAGGGCGGGCGTCATCAGGGCCGCAACGGCCATCAGCGACAGCACCACGATGATCGGCACCGCCAGCGCCACCACCACCAGGGGGGCCATCACCGCGCGCAGGCCCGTGGCCCCCATCGACTCCAGCCACAGGGTGAAGGAGTTCACCAGCGCCCAGCTGCGCAGCCAGGCGTCCACGGCATCGACGGCCGGCTCCCAGTAGAACCAGCCCAGCGCAAAGCACAGGCCGGCGGTGAGCGCCAGCGGCGCCAGCGAAAGCAGGATGACGCGCGGATGCAGGCAGTAGGCCAGGGCGCGCCAGAAGGCGTCGAGCAGCAGGGTCATGATGCGGTGTCGTCGTCCATCAGCTGCGCCCAGCCCTGCGGACCCAGGCGGCGCAGCGTGGCCATGTTGGTTTCGTAGATGGCTTCGGGGTCGGGGAAGGCCGCCACGGCGCGTTCGATGCTGTCCTCGCGCAGCAGATGCAGCGTCGGGTAGGGCGAGCGGTTGGTGGCGTTTGTGATGTCGTCTGCCTCGGCGTCGCCGAACTGGTAGTCGGGATGGAAGCTCGCCACCTGCAGCACGCCTTCCAGGCCCAGCTCGGCCACCGCCGCGTCGGCCTCGCCCAGGAAGTCGTTGAAGTCCAGGAAGTCGGCGAGCACCCAGGGATGGATCAGCAGCGTGGTGTCGATCTGGGAGGGATCGGCCGCGGCAAGGCGGCGCAGTTCGGTGCGCAGTTCGTCCAGCAGCTGCGAGGGAGCAGTGGCCTCGCTGACCACCCAGCGGATCTGGCCCTTGGCATGAACGGCCTTGGCAAAGGGGCACAGGTTCAGGCCGATCACGGCGCGCTCCAGCCAGCGGCGGGTGCGCGCCAGCACGGTATCGGCAAAGAGAGGTTCTGGGGACATCAGTAGCGGGTTTCGGGGCTGTCGCTGTCATCGCCCGACGCGGCCCGCAGCACACGGCGGATTTCCGAGCGCATCACACGCAAGTCGAGCGGCTTGGCAATATACCCGTCCATGCCGGCCAGCATGCAGGCACGACGGTCGGCCTCGCTGGCGTGGGCCGTGGCCGCAATGATGGGAAAGACCGGCAGTTCGCCGGCGACCTGGGCACGCCGCAGACGACGCGTGGTCTCCAGCCCGTCCAGACCGGGCATCTGCACGTCCATCAGCACGGCGTCGGGTGCCGCGCGCGCGCAGTGTTCCAGCGCCTCCTGACCGCCGGGCACCACATCAACCTCGAACCCCAGCAGGCGCAACATTTCCTGCGCAAGCATCTGGTTCACTTCGTTGTCCTCGACGACGAGGAAGCGTGCGCCCTGCCACTGCGCCAGGGGCAAGGCCATTCCCGCCCCGCCATGGGCAGGCGGTGCGGCCACCGGCGAGCGGTGGCTCAGGGTGAGTTGCCGCAGGTCGGCCGGGCTCAGCGGGGCGATGTAGACCTTCAAGCCCAGAGCCTGGCCACGTTCGGGCTCGAGGAGGCCGTGATTGTCATTGCCGTGAGGCGGCACCAGGACAACAATGTCGCACGATGGCGGCAGCCGCTCCCGCAGCGCCAGGAGGGCGGACTGTGGTGGAGGCTCGCGTTCGCTCACGGCCACGAGGCGGGGCAGCGTCATGCCGTCGGAGCGCACCAGGGCCTCGTCCAGGCTCCTGAGCGTCTGGACTTGCCAGCCCAGGCGGGCCAGCCGGTCCCCCAGGGGATCGCCGGGCGCACCGCCCACCACCCAGGCCCAGGCCCCGCCGGCGCGAGGTTCCTCCCCCGCATCAGGCCCTTCGAGCGCGGCGCAGCGCAGCGGAAGGCTCACCTCGAAGGTCGACCCCCGGCCGGGCACGCTGCGGGCATGGACCGAGCCGCCCATCAGCTCGCACAGGCTGCGCACGATGGACAGGCCCAGCCCCGTGCCGCCCACGGTGCGCGACACCGAAGGATCGGCCTGCTCGAAGGGATGGAACACCCGCTCGAGGGTGGGTTCGTCCATGCCCATGCCGGTGTCGCTCACCTCGATGCGCACGCCGCGAGGCGAAGCCGGCGTCCCAGCTGCGCTCACGATGAAGCGTACCTCGCCCGCCACCGTGAACTTCAGGGCGTTGGACAGCAGGTTGGTGGCGATCTGGCGCACGCGCACCGGGTCGCCGATCACGCGCAGCGCGCTGCCCTGGCAATCGAAATGCAGCGCCAGGCCACGCTCGTGCGCCTGCGGCAGTGCCGCGCGCGCCGTCACGGCCATGAGTTCGCCGAGGTCGAACTCCACTTCGTTGAGGCTGAGCTTGCCAGCCTCGGCCTTCGCGAAGTCGAGGATGTCGTCGATGATCGCCAGAAGACTCGCGCCCGAAGACTGCGCCAGTTCCAGGTAGCGGCGCTGCGTGGCCGTGGTGGCCACGCGCAGGGCCAGATCGGTCATGCCCAGTACGCCATTGAGCGGCGTGCGGATCTCGTGGCTCATGTTGGCCAGGAACAGCGACTTCGCCCGGTTGGCGCGCTCGGCGTCCGCACGGGCCGCCTCCAGCCGCGCCGTGCGTTCCTGCACCAGGGCCTCGAGCTGGCTGCGGTGTTGCCGCAGGGCCTCCACCGCCTCCATCTCGTCGGTGACGTCGGTCACCGCGCCGGCCAGGATGGCGGGCTTGCCGCTTTCATCGGGCCAGGCGCGTGCGCGACAGCGCAGCCAGCGCCAGCTGCCGTCGCGATGCATCACGCGCACCCGGTAGTGCCACTGCCCGCCCTCGCGCACGGCCCGCTCGTAGGGCACGGTGAACGCCTCCATGTCATCCGGATGGATGCGAGCGTTCATCACGTTGCGATCATTGGGCAGCTCGTGGTCGGCAAAGCCCATGATCTCCTTGTAGCGCGGCGAATACCAGCTCTGGTTGGTGCGCAGGTTGCGCTCCCAGATGCCATCGTGCGTGCTCTCGACCACCCGGCGGTAGCGGGCCGCCGTGGTGCGCTGGCGGTCCTCGGCCTGCTTCAGCGCCGTGATGTCCGAGGCAATGGCGAGGTAGCCCGCAAAGCGCCCCTCGTCCAGCAGCGGCGTCGCGTCCACACGCCGCCACCAGGCGCGGCCGTCGGCCAGGCGCAATTCCAGTTCCGTCGTGAACGGTTCGCGAGCAGCCAGTGCGGCCTGGACAGTCGCTTCCGGCGCGCTGCACCCAAAGGACGTGAGCCACAACCACCAAGGCTTGCCGCGCAGGAGGGCGATGGCCGGTGAGCGCGCCCAGCTGTCGTTGAACCACACCACTTCGCCGGCTGCATCCGCCATCAGCGCGTAGTTGCTGGAGCGCTGCAGGGCCGCCACGATCAGCGCAGGCGCCACCGCCTCGCTGGCCCCGCGAGGGGCGGCCGGCGCGGCGGAAGTCGGCTCGGAACGGTCGGTCACAGCAGAAAGGGCGGGCGCGCGGCCCGCGGGAGTGCAGGTTGCCAGACCTCGCTTGTAGCACCGTCCGGGGGCCGTTGTCAGGCCCAGTGGCCCTTGCGCGACACCCCTTGTGGGGGGGGCATCTCGCGCGGACCGCGCGAACAGCGCACAGCCAAACCCCTAGACTGTGCCCTTCTTCGCTTGCGTTGTGGCCATGTCTTCTTTTTCGTCTCCTGCGCGTCCCCGCGTGATCGTGATCGGCTGCGGCTTCGGCGGCCTCGAAGCCACCCGGGCACTGGCCCGCGCCGATGTCGATATCACCCTCGTCGACCGCACCAACCACCACCTGTTCCAGCCGCTGCTCTACCAGGTCGCCACGGCCGGCCTGTCAGCCCCCGCCATCTCGGCCCCCATCCGCCACATCCTGCGCCGCGAAATCCGCCGCAGGCGGCTCACCGTGCTGCTGGGCGAGGTGGTGAACATCGACGCCGATGCCCGGGCCGTGGTGCTCGACGATGGCGAGCGGTTGCCCTACGACCACCTGATCGTCGCGGCCGGCGCCACACACAGCTACTTCGGCCGCGATGAATGGGCCCTGCATGCGCCAGGACTCAAGACCCTGGCCGACGCCTTCGAGCTGCGCAACCGCGTGCTCCGGGCCTTCGAGCAGGCCGAACGCCACCCCGAGCTGCGCGAGCAGGCGCTCACCTTCGCGGTGATCGGGGGTGGCCCCACCGGCGTGGAGATGGCCGGCACGATCGCCGAGATCGCCCGCCACACGCTGCCGCAAGAGTTCCGCCACATTGATTCTCGACAAGCGCGCGTGGTGCTGCTCGAAGGGGCCGACCGGGTGCTGACCGCCATGCCGCCCGCGCTCTCGCAGCGGGCCCGGGAACAGCTCGAGCGCCTGGGCGTGGACGTGCGCACCGGCTGCCGCGTGACCGACATCGGGCCCGAGGGCCTGGCGTATGAAACCCGGCAAGGCGACAGCATCGCACGCCACCGGCTCGACACGCGCACCGTGGTGTGGGCGGCAGGCGTGGCGGCCTCGCCGCTCGGGCGTTGCCTGCGCGATGCCGCGGGCGCCGAACTCGACCGGTCGGGCCGCGTGGTGGTGTTGCCCGACCTGAGCCTGGCCGCGCACCCGGAGATCCAGGTCATTGGCGATCTGGCCGCCGCGAAGAGCCATCCGTCCCGCGGTGAGCCCACTCCGGTGCCCGGCGTGAGCCCGGCGGCCAAGCAGATGGGACGGCTGGCAGCCGCCAACCTTCTGCGTCGTCTGCGTGGCCAACCCACGCAACCCTTCCGCTACATCGACTACGGTGCGCTGGCCACCATCGGCCGCAAGGCGGCGGTGGCCGACGTGGCCGTGCCGGGCTTCGGCAGCCTGCGCTTTTCAGGCTGGGCCGCCTGGGCCTTCTGGCTCTTCGTGCACATCTACTTCCTGATCGGCTTTCGCAACCGGCTGATGGTGCTCACCGACTGGGCCTGGGCCTACTGGACCTTCCAGCGCCATGCCCGGGTGCTGGTGGAACGCCCGGCCCAGCCCACCCCACCGGCCACCCCGACGTCGAGGGTCTCATGAACGTCACCCTGCACACGCTGCAACAAGCCCTGGATGACGCCCGTGCAGGGCGCTGCACCACCACCGACCTCGTCGCACGGTGGCGCCAGCACGCGCCCAGCCTGACCGCCCTGCCGCCGGTGTTTGCGCAGGCCCTCGACCAGTTGCTGCTGCCGCTGGAATCGGGCAGCCTCTTCACCGAGGAGAGCTGCTCCTTCAGCCAGCACGACCTGTTCGACAACCTGCAGGTCTGGCTGGACAAAGCAAAAGCCCGCCTCGCGGCGGGCTGATGCGGGCTCGGCCGGGGGCCTTCAGCGCGTGATCGGCTTGAAGCGCAGGCGGTGCGGGCGGGCACCCTCTTCGCCAAGGCGCTTCTTCTTGTCGGCTTCGTATTCCTGGTAGTTGCCGTCGAAGAAGACCCACTTGGAGTCGCCCTCACAGGCGAGGATGTGGGTGGCAATGCGGTCCAGGAACCAGCGATCGTGGCTGATCACCATGACGCTGCCAGCGAACTCCAGCAGCGCATCTTCCAGCGCACGCAGGGTCTCCACGTCCAGGTCGTTCGAGGGTTCGTCCAGCATCAGCACATTGCCGCCCTGGGCCAGGGTCTTGGCCAGGTGCAGGCGACCGCGCTCACCCCCCGAGAGTGAACCCACCTGCTTCTGCTGGTCGTTGCCCTTGAAGTTGAAGCGGCCCAGGTAGGCACGCGAGGGCATCACGAACTTGCCCACGACGATGTTGTCCAGGCCGCCCGAGACGTCTTCCCAGACGGTCTTGTCGGCCGCCAGGCCCTCACGGCTCTGGTCCACGAAGGCGAGCTTGGCGGTCTTGCCGATCAGCACTTCACCGGAGTCCGGCTTCTCGACCCCCTGGATCATGCGGAAGAGCGTGGACTTGCCCGCGCCGTTGGGGCCGATGATGCCCACGATGGCGCCGGCCGGCACCTTGAAGCTCAGGTCGTCGATGAGCACGCGGTCGCCGAAGCTCTTGGTGACGTTCTTGAACTCGATCACCTCGTTGCCCAGGCGCTCGGCCACGGGAATGAAGATTTCGTTCGTCTCATTGCGCTTCTGGTATTCGACGTCGCTCAGTTCCTCGAAACGCGCCAGACGGGCCTTGCTCTTGGCCTGTCGGCCCTTGGCGTTCTTGCGCACCCATTCCAGTTCGGCCTTCATGGCCTTCATGCGCGCGTCCTCGCTTTTCTGTTCCTGCTCCAGGCGCTTTTCCTTCTGGTCCAGCCAGTCGGAGTAGTTGCCCTTCCAGGGGATGCCGGAGCCGCGGTCGAGTTCGAGGATCCACTCGGCCGCGTTGTCGAGGAAGTAGCGGTCGTGGGTGATGGCCACCACGGTGCCGGGGAACCGCTGCAGGAACTGCTCCAGCCAGTCCACCGATTCGGCATCCAGGTGGTTGGTGGGTTCGTCCAGCAACAGCATGTCGGGCCGGCTCAGCAGCAGCCGGCACAACGCCACGCGGCGCTTTTCACCGCCCGAAAGGTTGCCGATCACCGCGTCCCACGGCGGCAGGCGCAGCGCGTCGGCCGCCAGCTCGAGCTGCAGGTCGGTGTTCTCGGAGCCGGCCGCGGCGATGATGGCTTCCAACTCGGCCTGCTCGGCGGCCAGCTTGTCGAAGTCAGCGTCGGGTTCGGCGTATTCGGCATAGACCTCGTCGAGGCGCTTCTTGGCGGCCAGCACGCCGCCGATGCCCTGTTCCACCGCCTGGCGCACCGTCAGTTCCGGGTCGATGTGGGGTTCCTGGGGCAGGTAGCCGATCTTGATGCCCGGCATGGGCACGGCTTCGCCTTCGATGTCCTTGTCGATGCCGGCCATGATCTTCAGCAGCGTGGACTTGCCCGAGCCGTTCAGGCCAAGCACGCCGATCTTGGCGCCGGGGAAAAAGGACAGGGAGATGTCCTTCAGGATCTGCCGCTTCGGGGGAACGATTTTCCCGACGCGGTTCATCGTAAAGACGTATTGGGCCATGGTGAATCCTGTTGCTTGCGCAGCAAAAAGCAAAGCGCGGATCAGCCGCGCGACAGCCGCTATTGTCGCCGCAACCCATTCCGGCCGTTTCCACCATGTGCAAGAGCCCGCCCCGCCAGCGAAAGATGCCGCTTGCTGATAGGGTGCGGGTTTTGCCGACGCGTCGCCCGCTCATGCCCCGCCTGCTCCTGCTGTTCTCCTTCATCAACCTCATCATCGGCACCGGGGCCTTCGTGATTGCCGGCATCCTGGAATCGGTGGCGGTCTCGCTTTCGGTGAGCGTGCCCGCGGCCGGCCAGGCTGTCACGGCCTATGCCATCGCCACCGCCGTGCTGGCCCCACTGGTGCTGGTGGCCACGGGACGCTGGCGCCGCAAGCGGGCCATGCAGCTGGCCCTCACGCTCTTCACCCTGGGCAATCTCCTCTGCGCGGTGGCGCCAGACCTCACGGTCCTGCTGCTGGGGCGGGTCCTGATGGGCCTGGGGGCCGTCTTCACGCCGATTGCCGCGGGCATCGCCGTGGCCAGCGTGGAGCCGGCTCGCCGCGGGCGCGCCTTGTCGGTCGTCTTCCTCGGCATCAGCATGAGTTATGTGGTGGGTCTCCCGCTGGGGGCCTGGCTGGGCCTGCAATGGGGCTGGCAAGTGCCAGTGGCCGCCGTGGCGGCGCTCTCTGCCCTGATGCTGCTGCTCGTCACCCGCTGGGTACCCCGCGACATCGACGCCCCGGGCGCCAGCTTCCGCGGCCTGCCCGAACTGCTGCGCCAGGGCCGCGTGCTGTGGCCGCTGCTGCTCACCCTGCTCTACTTCATTGCGATCTTCTGCGTGTTCTCCTACATCGGCCCGGTCCTGCAGACGCTGGTCCCGATGTCGGGCGATCGGCTGTCGATCACGCTGATGATCTTCGGCCTTGCCGGGGTGGCCGGCACCCTGATCGGCGGCTGGGCCAACGACCGCTTCAGCCCCCGCCGCACACTGGTGGTCCAGCTCAGCATCCTGGGCTCGATGATGCTGCTCGTGCCCTTCACGCAGGGTCACTACGTGGCGCTGCTCGCCGTCTTCGTCGTCTGGGGCGTGGCGGGCTTCGGGATGATGACCCCGCAGCAGTCGCGCCTGGCCGAGGCGGCACCCGCGCAGGCTCCCATCCTGCTGTCACTCAACACCTCCATGCTCTACCTCGGCACCGCCCTGGGCGCGGCCATCGGCGGGGCTGCCAGCACCTCGCTGGGCTTTGACAAGCTCTCCTGGATCGGGGTGCCGCTGGCGCTGGCGGGCCTGATGACGCTGGCCTTCGGTCGCCCAGCCGCAGCCCCGAGGGAGGCTGTCACGAAGCCGTGACTCGGTTGCGGGTACAATGCTGCACTGCAGCGTCGATACCAGTCCAGGCGTTGCAGTCGCTTCCGACCTTTCTCATCCGTCTGCCTTCCCGACTGGTGCCCTCCACGTGAGCGGTAACAGGCCGATCCCGGCTCCCTTGCGGGGGCACACCTCCACATGCGATTTGACGACCTCGGCTTGGCCGAGCCCCTCCTGCGCGCCGTGCGCGAGCAGGGCTATGACACTCCCACCCCCATCCAGCAGCAGGCCATTCCTGCCGTGATCAGCGGCGGCGACCTGCTGGCCGGCGCCCAGACGGGCACCGGCAAGACCGCCGGCTTCACGCTGCCGTTGCTGCACAAGCTCTCGCAAGGCGCCGCGCCGCGCGACGGCAAGGGCCGTGTGGCCATCCGCGCGCTCATCCTCACACCCACCCGCGAACTGGCGGCCCAGGTGGAGGAAAGCGTGCGCACCTACGGCAAGTACCTGCCGCTCAAGAGCATGGTGATGTTCGGCGGCGTGGGCATGGGCCCCCAGATCGACGCGCTACGTCGTGGCGTGGACATCCTCGTGGCCACACCCGGCCGCCTGCTCGACCACCACCAGCAGGGCACGCTCGACCTGAGCAAGATCGAGTATTTCGTGCTGGACGAAGCCGACCGCATGCTCGACATGGGCTTCATCCACGACATCAAGAAGGTGCTGGCCATCGTGCCCAGGCAGAAGCAGAGCCTGCTCTTCTCGGCCACCTTTTCCGACGAGATCAAGGCCCTGGCCGACCGCCTGCTCAACCAGCCCCAGATGATCGAGGTGGCACGCCGCAACACCACGGCCGAGACCATCGCGCAGAAGATCCACCCGGTGGACCGCGACAAGAAGAAGGAGCTGCTGGCCCACCTGATCAAGCGCAACGACTGGCACCAGGTACTGGTGTTCACGCGCATGAAGCACGGCGCCAACCGGCTGGTGGAGTTCCTGGTGAAGGAAGACATCACCGCGATGGCCATCCACGGCAACAAGAGCCAGGGTGCCCGCACCAAGGCCCTGGCCGAGTTCAAGAGCGGTGAACTGCAGGTGCTGGTGGCCACCGACATCGCCGCGCGCGGCATCGACATCGACCAGTTGCCCCACGTGGTGAACTACGAGCTGCCCAACGTGTCGGAAGACTACGTGCATCGCATCGGCCGCACCGGCCGCGCGGGCGCCCAGGGCGAGGCGATCTCCCTGGTGTGCGTTGACGAAGAAGGTTTCCTGCGCGACATCGAGAAGCTCATCAAGCGCCAGATCCCGCGCGAGGTGGTGCCCGGCTTCGAGCCCGACCCGAACGCCAAGGCCGAACCCATCCAGCTCGGCCGCATGACCCTGCACGGCGGGCTGGGGGGCGGCGGTGGTGGTGGCCGCGGCCGCAACAGCGGTCGGGGCAATGGGGGTGGCCACGGTGGCGGCAACGCCGGCCGGCGCGACGAGCGCTCGCGCCCCGCGGCCCCCGCAGGAGCGGCCCGCGCCCAGGCGCCGGCCCGTCCGTCCCACCACGCACCCACCGCCGTGAAGCAGGCCCATGCCCAGCCGGCGCGCACGGCACCCGCCGCACCGCAAGGCCAGGGCCGTCGCCCCGCTCAGGGCGCCGCCCTGCTGGGTGGCAAGCCCCCGCGGCGCTGAACCCACGGCCCCGGGGCGTGCTTGACGCAAATCAAGCACACCCGGGGCATGATGCCGCTAGCATGGCCCCACGAGGGGACACCATGCACATTCAATTCCTGGGTGCCGCCGACACGGTCACCGGCTCCAAGCACCTCATCGACACCGGTTCGCACCGGATCCTGCTCGATTGCGGGCTGTTCCAGGGCTACAAGAACCTGCGCGAGCGCAACTGGGCCCGGCTGCCCGTCTCGGCCCGGCACATCGACACCGTGGTGCTGAGCCACGCGCATCTCGACCACAGCGGCTACCTGCCGGCGCTGGTGAAGCAGGGCTTTCACGGCCGCGTGTTCGCCACGCCGGCCACCTGCGATCTGGCCGAAGTGCTCTTGCTCGACAGTGCCCATCTTCAGGAAGAGGATGCGCGCCGGGCCAACCTGCATGGCTACTCGAAACACAGTCCGGCCGAGCCCCTCTACACCACCGAGGATGCGCGCCGCGCCCTCAACCGGCTGCGCCCCCTGCCCTTCGGCGACGAGATCGAGCTTTACCCGGAAGTGACCGTGGAATACACGTCGGCCGGCCATCTGCTGGGGGCCGCCTCGGTGACCCTGCGCTGCAAGGGTCACACCATCGTCTTCTCCGGCGACCTGGGCCGTCAGCACGACCTGCTGATGCCACCGCCCGAGCCCGTGCACGAGGCCGACGTGCTGCTGATCGAATCCACCTATGGCAACCGCCTACACCCCACCGACGACGTGCTGGAAGCCCTGGGCGAACTGGTTCGCAGCGCCCTGCAGCGCGGCGGCTCGGTGCTGATGCCCACCTTCGCCGTGGGCCGCGCCCAGGCCCTGATGCTCGCACTGCACCGGCTCAAGCAGGCCGGCAAGATCCCGGCGAAGGTCCCCATCTTCCTCGACAGTCCCATGGCCGCCGCGGCCACGCAGCTCTACGAGCGCCACAGGGACCTGCTGCGCGTCCCGCCCGAGGAGGTGGTGCACATGTGCGACGGCGTCACGCTGGTCGAGAGCCCGCAGGAGTCGGAAGCCCTCACGCGTTCGCACTACCCGCGCATCGTGCTGTCGGCCAGCGGCATGGCCACAGGGGGGCGTGTGCTGCACCATCTCAAGGTGATGGCCCCCAACCCCAAGAACCTCGTCATCTTCCCTGGCTTCCAGGTGGGCGGCAGCCGTGGCGCCAAGATGATTGCCGGCGCCACCGAGGTGAAGATCCACGGAGAGTACGTGCCCATCAAGGCAGAGGTGCGTCACCTCGAAGGCTTCTCGGGCCATGCCGACGCGGGCGAGCTGATGGACTGGCTGCGCCACTTCCACAAGCCGCCACGCCACACCCATGTCGTGCACGGCGACCCCGAGGCGGCCGATGCCCTGCGCACCCGCATCAAGGAGGAACTGGGCTGGCGTGTGAGCGTGCCGGACCACCTGGCCCGGGTGGATCTGGCCTGACGTGCAGGCTGTGGACATCGCCGAACTGCCCTCTCAATGGCTGGGTCTGGCCGTGGCCCTGGGTTGCGGTCTCTTGATCGGACTGGAGCGCGAGCGCCGCAAGGGCCAGGGGCCCACCCGGCAGCCCGCGGGCATTCGCAGCTTCTCGCTGGCCGCGCTGGCAGGCGCTGTGGCTCAGGCACTTCAACAGCCGGCCCTGGTGTTTGCCGGCGCGCTGATGATCATCGCGCTGGCCACGGTGGCCTACTTCAAGAGCCGCTCCGACGACCCAGGGCTGACCACCGAACTGGCCCTCTTTGCGACCTACCTTGTCGGCGTCCTGGCCGTGGTGTCGCCTGCCCTGGGTGCCGCCTGCGGGGCCGGCGTGGCCGCGCTGCTGGCCGCACGGGCCTGGCTGCACCGCGTGTCCACCCAGTTGCTGAGCGAGCAGGAGGTGCAGGACCTGATGCTCCTGGCCGCGCTCGCGCTGGTCGTGGTGCCGCTGCTGCCGGCCAAGCCCCTGCCCTGGCTGGGCGGTATCCAACCACGCTCGCTGGGCTTGCTGGTGGTGCTCATCCTCGCCTTGCAGGCCATCGGCCACGTCGCCACCCGCTGGCTGGGGCCACGTCTCGGCCTGGCCGCCTCGGGCTTCTTCTCGGGCTTCGTCTCCAGCACGGCCACCGTGGCCACCATGGGTGCGCGCCATCGCGCGCAGCCCGGTCAGCCGGATTGGCACGCTTGCGCGGGCGTGATGTCCGGAGCCGCCACCTGGTTGCAGGCGCTGCTGATGTCCGTTGCGCTGGCGCCGTCTGCCGGGGCGACGCTTGCGCCCAGTGCGCTGTTGGGCGCGGCCGTGGCTGTGGGCGCTGGCGGCCTGCTGCTGCAGCGGTCGCGCCAACGCCCCGGCGTTGAAACGCAGGAGGACGTCCGTCCCCTGCGTCTTCGGGAGGCGGCGATCGTCGCCGCCGTTCTGGCTGGCGTCGCCTGGGGTGTCTCCCAGGCCCAGCAACTTTTCGGGACGACCGGGCTGTTCGCGGGGGTCGCGCTGGCGTCACTGGCCGATTCGCATGCTCCCGTGGTCTCCAGCGCGGCGCTCTTCCAGGCGGGGCGGCTTGACGCCTCCACCTTGCTGACGAGCATGCTGCTGGCCATCGGCGTCAACACGGTCAGCCGTTGCGTGGTGGCCTGGCTCAGTGGCGGACCGGCCTACGCCTGGCGGGTGGCAGCCGGGCTGGGCAGTGCCGCCGTCGTCGCCGCCCTGGCGGGCTGGCTCACACTCTCGACCACCGGCTGAGCAGGCTCACCAGGGGATGCGCCGCCCGGCATGATCAACGAATTGGGCGCGCCCGGTCGGGCTGAGTGTGTCCAGCGCCGCCAAGAGGCCTGACACAGCCTCGTGCGGCTCCATCGCCCCTTCCACCGCGAAGGGCTGGCTCAGTCGCGAGGCCACTGTGCCCGGCTGCAGCGCCGCCACCACGGCCAGCGGGCGCTGCCTCGCCAGCTCGATGGCCGCCGTCTGCAGCAGCTGGTTGAGCGCGGCCTTGGCCGCACGGTAGCCGTACCAGCCCCCCTTGCGGTTGTCCTCGATGCTGCCCACGCGGGCGGAGAGCTTGGCCCACATCGACCGCTCTGCGCGAGCCAGCAGGGGGCTGAGGTGGCGCAGCAGAATGATCGGGCCGATGGCATTGACCGCCAGGCTCGCTGCGAGTGCCTGCGCGTTCACATCCTGGAGGCGCTTCTCAGGGCCTCGCCCCTCCAGCGTGAGCGCCCCGGTGGCATCCACCACCAGATGAAAGGGGCCCGCCAGAGCCGACGCGAGTGCTTCCATGCTGGCGGCGTCGCGCAGGTCCCAGGGCACTGGCGACGCCCGGGTCACGGGCACCACGCTCGCGCATCGCGGATCCTCCTGCAGAGCGCGCACGAACGCTGCACCAATCGCACCGGAGGCGCCGATCACCAGAGCACGGTAGCCATCGGGCAGGGACTGCATGATGGCCCTTCACTCCCGGACCTGGGCATCGCGTGTCAGATGCCGCACCCCACGCTGCAAGGCAGGTCGCAGCGGGAGGAAAAGCCGGTAGGCCAGTTCTGCCAGCCATGACAAGGGCGGCACCGCAGTAAGCCACCCCAGCACGCGCCATCCGGGAAGCTGGCGCCACAGCACCGAAAAGGCGGCTGCCCCGCTATGGAGCCGCCCTTCGCCCGTGCGAACATGAAAGCGCCGCATCGCGGTTTCGCACGACAGGCCCTCACCCAGCGCCGCTCCCGCACTCACGTCCACCCAGTCGATGTGCTGCGCGGCCGGCAGGCCCCGGTACATCGCGATCTCTCGACGGCATAGGGGACAGCTGCCGTCGAAGTACACGGACAGGCGAGGCAACGGCGTGGACGATGTCATGGACGCGCATCATGCCCATCCGCCGAGAATTCGGGGCCGCGTGGGCCAGTAGCTGGGACCGCCCCAGGGATTCGCGTCCAACGACAGAATCTCGCGGCACGGCGCTCCTGAGCCAGCACACATCCGACACCACGCCAATAGGAGAAATTGCTTCATGCATCGCCGCAGCTTTCATCGCCAGGTCCTCGGCGCCATGGCTACCTTCACCCCGTGGCTGGCACAGGCGCAACAGGAAAGCTTGCACACTTCTGTTTCCACCGCCACCCGCCCGACCCAGTGGACAGACATCGAGGCCGGCTCCCAGGGGCGCCTGGGTGTGGCCGTGCTCGATACGGCCACTGGCCGCATGGACGGCCATCGCCTGGACGAACGATTCGCCATGTGCAGCACCTTCAAGTGGCTGGCCGCCGCCCATGTGCTGCACCGTGTCGACCAGGGTCAGGAGCGATTGGACCGCCGCATCCGCTACGGGCGAGAGGTGCTGAAGCCCCACTCGCCTGTCACCGAAGTGCATGCGGGACACAAGGGCATGACGCTGGCCGAGCTGTGCCACGCCACCATCACCGTCAGCGACAACGCGGCGGGCAACCTCATCCTCGACACCTTCGGTGGCCCGGCCGGCCTGACGGCCTATGCGCGACAGCTGGGCGACGGCGTCACCCGCCTTGACCGCTGGGAAACCGAGCTGAACGAGGCCACCCCTGGCGACCCGCGCGACACCACCTCCCCGCGCGCCATGGCCGAGTTGCTTCGCCTCACGATGGTGGGCAATGCCCTCTCACCGGCCAGCCGCGCGCAACTGTTGGAGTGGATGGAAGCCACCCGCACCAATCTCAAGCGCCTGCGCGCCGGCCTGCCCGAAGGCTGGCGCCTGGGCAGCAAGACCGGCACGGGCGCGCAAGGCACCACCAATGACGTGGGGGTCTACTGGCCCCCCGGTCGAGCACCCGTTGTGGTGGCGGTCTACCTGACCGAATCGAAGGCGGATTTCGCGGTGAGGGAGGCCGCCCTGGCCAGCGTGGCCCGGGTGGTGACGACCCGCTTCAGAACACCGTGAACAAGGCAAGGCTCAATCCGGCATAGATGGCGATGACCGCCCAGAAGTAGCCTGGCGACTCGTCGCGCAGCACCTCGCGGCTGCCCGCACCCGCTTTGGCAATGACCCGGCCCGTCACCACGGCATGGCAGACATAGACGGCCAGGACCGCGCCGAGGAGTTTGAACACGATGTCTCCCGCGCCTTCAGCACCGACCGGAACGCCGACTGCGCGGCTGCAGCTTGTCCAGCTCGGCCAGCTGCTGCTTGAGCAGCAGCACCAGCGTGCGCGCATGCTCCACCGGCAATTGCAGGCAGCTGCTGGGCACGGCATCGCCATCGTCGCTCGACGGCCGCGCGCGAGGCTGCACCAGCAGATCGGTCTTCAGTTCGATCACGCCCTTGTCGTGCCTCACCGACTTCAGGCGCTGGATCTCGATGTCATAAGTCTTCACGCAAAGGCTCCTGCGGAGGGTAGGGTGGATTGTCGCGGAGTCCCAGCGGCAAAGGCAGCGGCTGCGGCCGGACGAGAAGGTTAACCTCTTCCCATGGACTCCCTCCTCACCGCCTCTGCCCGCGCCCTGGCCAAGGGTGATGCGTTGGGTGCGCTCAAGCAGGTGGCCCTGCGGGAGGACCCGCCGGCCCTGGCCCTGCGCGGGATCGCGATGGCGCAGCTGGGCGAGCATGCGCGGGCGCGGGAGCTGCTGCGGCAGGCAGGCCGCCGCTTCGGCCCGCATGAGGCCTTGGCACGGGCGCGCTGCGTGGTGGCCGAGGCTGAGGTGGCGCTGGCCATGCGCGATCTGGGCGGCTCCGCGCGGGACCTGGATGCGGCTGCAGTCACACTCGCGGCCCGGGGCGACCGGGCCAATGCGCTGCAGGCGCGGTTGATTGCGGCACGGCGCCACGTGCTGCTGGGCCGGATCGACCTGGCTGCGGCTGCACTGGCAGATGTCGATCCACACAGCCTGCCCCCGCTGCTGGCGGCTGTGGCGGAGCTGACCCTGGCCGAGCTGGCGCTGCGCTCGCTGCAGGTGCAGGCGGCGCAGGCCGCGTTGGGCCGTGCGCGGCAGGCGGCCCAACGCGCAGGCGTGCCGGCGCTGGTGGCCGAGGTGCAAGACGCCTCCGCGGCCCTGGCACGCCCCGCAGCACGCCGGCTGGGCCCTGACGGCGAGCAAAGGCTGCGCCTGGACGAGGTGGCCACGCTGTTGAACTCCGGCGCTCTCGTCATCGATGCCTGTCGGCGTGGCCTGCGTGCCGGTCCGGTGTGGGTGCCGCTGGCTGGCCGGCCGGTGCTGTTCACCCTCGCACGGGCGCTGGCCGAGGCCTGGCCGGGCGACATGAGCCGCAAGGTGCTGATCGAACGGGCCTTCCGAACCCGTCACCCCGATGAAACCCACCGGGCGCGATTGCGTGTGGAGATGGGCCGCCTGCGCTCGCTGGCAGCCGGCCTCGCAGACATCGAAGCCACCCCGCAGGGATTCGCGCTGCGGCCACTGAACGCGCACCCCGTGGCCGTGCTGGCGCCGCCCATCGATGGTGACCAGGCCGCAATGCTGGCGCTGTTGGCCGATGGTGCGGCCTGGTCGTCGTCCGCCCTGGCGCTGGCCCTGGGTGCGAGCCAGCGCACGGTGCAACGCGCCCTGGCCGAACTGGAAGACGCAGGGCGCGTGCGCTCCATCGGCCAGGCCCGCTCGCGGCGTTGGCTGGCGCCGCCGCTCACCGGATTCACGACGATCTTGTTACTCCCCGCTGCGCTGCCACTTGCCTAGAGTGACGTCATCGCACCGCCTTTCGAGGCCCAACCGGAGTCTTCTGATGACACGCTCGCCCCCCGCAGCCGGCATGACCCAGCCCGCCGACATCGTCCGCGAATTCGGTCCCTTCCCCGACGCCCCCGCGGTCAACGGCGTCACCCATGATGGTCGCCACGTGTGGGCGGCCCTGGGGGCACGTCTCATCGCTTTCGACCCGTCCAGCGGCGAGACGGCGCATGCCCTTGAACTGTCCTGCGATGCCGGCACCGCCTTCGACGGCACCCACCTCTACCAGATCGCCGAGGCGCGCATCCACAAGATCGACCCCGCCACAGGCCGGGTGGTGGCCTCCATCCCCGCGCCCGGCCGGGGCGAGGACTCCGGGCTCACCTGGGCCGAAGGCAGCCTGTGGGTGGGCCAATACCGCAGCCGCAAGATTCACCAGATCGACCCCGCCACGGGGGCGATCCGGCGCACCATCGAATCCAACCGCTTCGTCACCGGCGTGACCTGGGTCGACGGCGAACTGTGGCACGGCACCTGGGAAGGCGAGGAGAGCGACATCCGCCGCATTGACCCGGCCACAGGGGCCGTGCTGGAGAGCCTGCAGATGCCCCCGGGCACTGGCGTGAGCGGGCTCGAGTCCGACGGCGCCGATCTCTTCTACTGCGGCGGCGGCATGAGCGGCAAGGTGCGCGCGGTGCGCAGGCCCAAGCGCTCTCGAGCCTGACCGATCCTGCGACCGAGGGCCCCTTGCGCGGCGATTTCACTCCTTGTACGCAAGCGCCTGCACTTTCAGGCATAATGCTGGTTGTGCGCCGCAGCAATGCGGCGCTTCGTTCATCCCCTCTGACCTTTTCAGGCGTGGTGCCCAACGGGCGCCCCCGGGCTGCAAGCCTGGTGTCTTGAGTCCCGGTTGGCGGCGATGCCGTCGCAAACCACCGACTCGAGGCCTGAGGCCCGCACCTCCCGTGCAGGCCCTGCCCCCTGACCTGCGACTTTCATTTGAACGCCCGGCGTCGGTGCCAGCGTTGTGCCTGTCTTGCCGTGGCTTTGGGCCACCGGGGCAGGTTTTGCCTTGAAAAGAACTGACATGACTTTCGAATCCCTGGGCCTGAACGCCGTCCTGCAAAAAGCCATCACCGAGGCCGGCTACACCGAGCCCACCGACGTGCAGGCCCGTGCCATTCCCGCTGCGCTGGAAGGCCGTGACCTGATGGTGTCCTCGTCCACCGGCAGCGGCAAGACGGCAGCCTTCGTGCTGCCTGCACTGGAGGGCATCCTGGCTGCACGTGGCGACAACACCAAGCGCCGCGAAAAAGGCAAGGTCTACGGCCCGCGCGTGGTCGTGCTGACGCCCACCCGCGAGCTGGCCATGCAGGTCTCCAAGGCCTGCGTCACCTACGGCCGCCATGTGCAGGGCCTGCGTGTGGCCACCATCGTGGGCGGCGTGCCTTACGCGGCACAGCTCAAGGCCCTGCGTGGCCCGCTGGACATCCTGATCGCCACCCCCGGCCGACTGCTCGACCACCTGGGCACCGGCGCGGCCGTGCTCGAGAACGTGCAGATGCTGGTGCTGGATGAAGCCGATCGCATGCTGGACATGGGCTTCATCGACGACATCCGCGCCATCGCCGAGACCATCTCGTCCGACCGCCAGACGCTGATGTTCAGCGCCACCTTCGCCGGTCATGTGGGCGGCCTGGCGCAGCAACTCACCCGCGAGCCGCAGCGCATCGACGTGGCGTCGCACACCGACACGCACGCCAACATCGAGCAGCGCCTGCACTGGGCCGACAGCCTGAGCCACAAGAACGCCCTGCTCGACCACATCCTGACCACGCGCGAGCTGGACCAGGCCGTGGTGTTCACGAGCACCCAGCGTGACGCCGACATCCTGGCCGACCGCCTGGGCGAACTGGGCCACGCCGTGGCCGCCCTGCACGGCGGCATGCCGCAAGGCCGCCGCAACCGCGTGCTGCAGGGTCTGCGCCAGCGCCAGCTGCGCGTGCTGGTGGCCACCGACGTGGCCGCGCGCGGCATCGACGTGCCCACCATCACCCACGTGATCAACTATGGCCTGCCGATGAAGGCAGAGGACTACGTGCACCGCATCGGCCGCACCGGCCGTGCCGGTCGCGACGGCCTGGCCATCACCCTGGCCGAACGCCGCGACACCGGCATGATCCGCCGCATCGAGCGCTTCACGACCCAACCCATCAACACGGCCACGATCACGGGCCTGGAGCCCAAGGCGCCTCCGCCGGTGGAGCGCAAGAAGCCCGAGGGCTGGAAGCCCGGCATGGGCAAGGCCGGCTTCAAGCCGCGCGGTGACCGCCGTGGCGAATTCGCCCCGCGCGACTTTGCGCCGCGCGAGCGTGCCCCCTTCGAGGGCCGCCATGGGCGTGACGACGGCGGCCGCGGCCACCAGGGTGAGCACCGTGGTTTCGGTGAAGCCCGCGGCAGTTTTGCCGACAAGCCTTCGTTCGGCGACCGCAAGCCGTTTGGTGAAGCCCGTGGCTTTGCTGACAAGAAGCCCTGGGGCGAGAAGAAGGCCTGGGGCGAAAAGAAATCGTTTGGCGACAAGCCGGCCGGCGGCAAGCCCTTCGGCGCCAAGCCGCAAGGTGCGAAGCCCTTCGGCAGCAAGCCCTTCGGTGCCAAGCCCCAGGGTGGCAAGCCCTTCGGCAAGCGTCGCGACTACTGATTGAAAAGCGGGTGGCGCATGGCTTCGTCCATGCGCAACACCGGGCTCACACAGCAGTCGGCCGCCTCGAACGCGGCCGTCCACTCGGCCTGGCTGCGCGTGGCAAACACCGCAGCCACGGCCTCGCGCAAGGCCATCGCGTCCTCACCACCCACGGCCTGGCCCAGTGACCAATGGCGCTCACCCCACTCCGGGTGACCCAGCACCTCGCAGGCCGCGCGCCAGAACTTCAGCTCCAGCGCCCCCACCGCCATCCAGCGCCCATCGCCCGTGCGATAGACGTTGTAGCAGGGCACGCCGCCGGTGAGCAGGTCACGGCCTGGCCTCGGCGAGCGGCCCGTGGCTTGCACGGCCAGCCGCGCCAGCAGGTTGTGCTCGTGCACCACATGGGTCATCGACACATCCACATGCCGGCCGCGGCCTGAACGCTGGGCTGCCAGAAGCGCGGCCAGGATGCCTGAGACAGCTGCCTGCGTGCCACCCAAGAGATCACCGATCTGGAAATTGGGAATCGCCAGCTCACCCTCGCGCGTGGCGATCTGGTCCAGCACCCCGGCGTAGCCGATGTAGTTGAGATCGTGCCCCGCCTTGCGCGCAAACGGCCCGGTCTGTCCATAGCCACTGATCGAGGCCATCACCAGACGGGGGTTGGCCGCCTGGAGCACGGGCCAGCCCACCCCGAGCTTGTCCATCACCCCAGGGCGGAAGCCCTCCACCAGCACGTCCGCATCGCGCACCAGGGCCAGCAGTTCTTCGCGGCCGGCTGGCTGCGCCAGGTCGATGCGATAGAAGCGCTTGCCCTCGTTGAGCAGACGGAAGAAGAGGCTGGGGCGCCCCTGGGCCGCGTCCTCGGCCGAGCGCATCATCGCGCGGGCATCGTCACCTGAGCCAGGCGCTTCGATCTTCAGGACATCGGCGCCCAGGCGTCGCAGGTGCAGCGTGGCGAAGGGACCGGGCAGCAGCCGGGTGAGATCAAGCACCCGCACGCCGGCCAGGGGCAGGTCGTCGGCCGCGTCGCTCACTCGAAACGGCCCTCGCGCAGCCATTTGGTGGCGACCCATTTTTCACCGGCGAGCACGGGCGCGCCACCGTGCAGGGTCTGGGTGGACGGGTGCGGCAGCGCGTAGCTGAAGAACACCGCACTGCCCTTGACCGGGTTCACCGAGAGCTTCACGTCGGGAAAGGTGGTGGCGCCGCCGCCCTCGGGCGTGTTGAGGTACATCACGAGCGTGCCCACACGCTGGCCGCCACGCTTGAGGATGGTGGGGGTGCCCGGCTGGGCCGGGTCGAAGTAGTCGTAGTGCGGCTTGTACTCGGCCCCCGGGCGGTAGCGCAGCACCTGCAGGCCTTCGCCGTTTTCCAGCGGCCAGTTCAGGAGCCGCGCGATGCGCCGCTCGATCCGGTCGCACAGGGGGAATTCGCCGCGCTGGAAGAACATGCCGTCGCTGGTGCGTGCGGCGTTGACCTCGCTGGTGCCGGTATCGGTCTTCACCGTGAGCGAACGCTCCAGCCGCGTGGCCGCCAAGGCCATCAGTTCATCACATTCCTGGTGGCTGAGGACGTTGGCAAACACCACCACGCGTGGCTGCTCGAGGCTGAAGACCACCTGCACCTGGGCATCGCCCACGTCGATGACGGTGGGCTCGCCGTGCAGCGAGGGGGCGGGCACCGGCTTGTCGTAGAGCGCTGCCGTGCCGCGTTCGTAGATGGCTTCGGGGTCGATGCCCCGCTCCTTGAGAAAGGTCTCCAGCGTCTGCTCCAGCGCCTGCAGGGCCACGTCTTCCTGCCATCCACTGGCCGTCATGGACTTCAGCACGGCCTCCGGGCCGTGCCCGGCCGTCACCTGCTCGGTGATCCACTGCCGCAGTTCCGGGGTGATCGTCTGGCTCATGGCGGCCCCCTTGTTCGTCATGCGCTTCATTGTGCTACGCCGGCTCGCGGCGGCGGAAGACGAGCCGATCCCGTTCGGACGCGCCCGGATCGAAGGCATACCCGTCGCGGTCGAAGCCCTGGAGTTGCTCGGGCAAGAGGGCCTGGGTGTCGATGGCATAGCGTGCCATCCGCCCACGGGCGCGCTTGGCATGGAAGCTGATGATCTTCCAGGCGCCGCCCTTCCAGTCCTCGAAGACGCAGTGCACCACGCGGGCCTTGAGCGTCTTGAGGTCCACCGCCTTGAAATACTCCTCGGAGGCGAGGTTGACCACCACGGGCGACGCATCGGCCTGGAGGCGTCTGTTGAGGTAGTCGGCGATGCGCGAACCCCAGTACGCGTACAGGTCCTTGCCGCGCGCAGTGGCCAGGCGCGTGCCCATCTCCAGGCGATAGGGCTGCAGGCGATCGAGCGGACGCAGCACGCCGTGGAGGCCGCTCAGGATGGCCACATGCTGCTGCGCCCAGTCGAGCTGTTCGGGCTTGAGCGTGCGGGCCTCCAGGCCGTCGTAGACATCGCCGTTGAAGGCCAGCACGGCCTGCTTGGAATTGGCCGCCGTGAAGCGTGGCGACCAGGCCGCATAGCGCCCGACGTTCAGCGTCGCCAGCGCATCGCTGAGCGACATCAGCTGGGCGATTTCCGCCGGCGTCTTCTGGCGCAGGTGGTCGATGAGCTCAGCCGCCTCGTCCACGAAGACGGGACGGGTGTGGGTGGCCACGTGGGCGGGGGTGTCGTAGTCGAGCGACTTGGCAGGCGACAGCAGGAACAGCATCGGGCAAGCGGCAAGGGCGTAAAGTGGAGAAGGTTACCAGCCCGCCCCGTGATCCACATGACGGCCCCGAACATCTGTCCTTGCGGCACCGGCCGCGCCTACGCCGACTGCTGCGGCCGCTGGCACAGCGGTCCTGCGCATCTGGATGCCCCCGATGCCCAGGCCCTGATGCGATCTCGCTACAGCGCCTATGTCATGGGCTTGCACGACTATCTGCTCGCCACCTGGCATCCAAGCACCCGACCGACGGCGCTGGAACCCGACCCGCCGGGCCTGCGATGGCTGGGCCTGGATGTGAGAGGCCATTGGCGCGATGACGACACCCACGAACGTGTCGAGTTCGTGGCCCGCCACAAGCTGGCCGGCCGCGCGCACCGCCTTCACGAGCACAGCCGGTTCGTTCGTGAGGACGGCCGCTGGTACTACGTGGACGGCGACACCACCTGAGCGGTGCGCAGCAGACTCAGGGGACCGTCAGCGCTGCCGGACGCGTGTCGCGGGGAGTGACAGCCGAGGCCCGCTCTGCACAGACCACCTCGATCTTCACGGTGAACACGCTGCCGCGCCCAGGCTCGCTGTGCACCACGATCTCGCCACCCATCAGTGACACCAGCTCGCGCACGATGGCCAGGCCCAGGCCAGTGCCCCCGGGCGCCGAGCCCGGGGCCTGCGCGAAGCGCTCGAACAGGCGATCGCGCACGGCCGCGTCCACCCCCGGGCCCGTGTCGCGCACATGCAGCACCAGACGACAACGGGCCGGGCCGACAACCTCGGGCGGATCCAGCGCCAGCACGACGCTGCCATCGGCCGTGAACTTGATGGCATTGGACAGCAGGTTGCCGAGCACCTGCCTTGTGCGCATCGGATCGAGCATCACCGGGTCAGCCCAGGCTTCGTCGCCCTCGACGCGCAAGGCCAGCCCCTTGGCCTGCGCGGCCGGCCGGAATTCATCCGCAAGCTCGTGCGCCAGCCTTTGCACACTGACGGACGTTTCATGCAGCGTGATCTTGTGCGCCTCCAGCTTGGCGGCGTCGAGCAGGTTGTTGAGCAGCTCCACGAGCCGATCGGCCGAGCGCCCCATGGCCTCGACCAGGCGCCGGGCCTTGGGATTCAGCGATTCGTGCCGCAACAGCGACAAGCCTCCGGAGATGCCCGCCAGCGGCGTGCGCACCTCATGGCCCATCTCGGCGAGGAAATCGGCCTTGGCCGCCGTAGCGGCGCGGGCCGCGTCGCGCTCGGCCTGCAGCTGGCGCTCCACCACGCGGCGGGCCTGCACGTGCTGCTGCAGCCGCCGGTTGAACAGCAGGCTGACGCCCAGTCCGATGACGAAGACCACGAGCAACGGCACACCAACCCCTAGCACCTGCGACCAGCTCAGCCCGGCATGGAACTCGGTGCGCAGCCAGATGTTGGCCAGGGCCGCACGCTCGTTCTCGGGGATCGCATCCAGCCCGCGACGCAGGGCCTCGGCCAGTTCGGGGCTGTCGCCGCGCACGGCAAAATACAGTTCGCTGGGTCGCCCTTCCACGGTGCCCGACACCTGCAGCTGACCCAGGAAGCGGCGCTTGATCAGGCTGGCTGCCACTTCGAGGTTGGTGATCATCGCATCGGCGTCTCCACGCGCGACCGTGAGCATGGCCGCCTCGACGGTCGCCACCTCCAGCAACCGCACGGCGGGCGCTTCGCGCTGGATCACCGGGATCAGGTAGTGCGCGCGGTCGATGGCCAGCGTGCGCCCCGCCAGCGAGGCCACATTCGGCCAGCCGCCATCGAGCCGACTGACCAGCACCGAAGGCGCCGAGTAATAGGGGCCGACGAAGCTCGCAAACTCCATGCGCGGGCCTGTGCGCACCGCAGACAGCATCACGTCGATCTGGCGCTCGCGCACGCCCGAGAGGCCCTGCTCGAACGTGCGCTGCGGCTCCAGCCGGTAGCGCAGCCCGGCGTTGTCCGCCGCGCGCCGGAAGAGCTCGATCGCAAAACCTGCGGGTTCGCCGTCGTCACCCAGGGCATTGATGGGCCCGAAGCCCTGGTCGAAGCCGATGCGCAACTCACCGCGTTCGGCCAGCTTGCGCCTCAGCGCCTCGTCCACGGCGGGCGCAGGCTCTGGCGCCAGGGCAAGGTAGCGTGGCTGCCAGGCCGCCACGAGCTGGTCCATCCAGCCCGGGTCGATGGCACGCAGCGCCGCGTTCAGGGCTTGGTGCAGCGGCGCCGCCGATCGCGGCACCCCGAAGTGCAGCTGGCCCTGCCCGAGCGCAACCCGGCGCAGGACCTGGAGGTTGTCGATGCGCTCGACCTCGATCACCCGGTGCGCGGGCGCCAGCGCGCCCAGGTAGACATCGGCCCGTCCCTCGGCCACGGCCTGGACTGCCGCACGCGTGTCATCCACCTCCACCAGACCTGCGCCTGGGTAGCGGGTCAGCAGGTACTCGTGGGCCGCATAGCCACGCTCCACGGCCACACGTCGGCCACCGAAATCGTGGCTTTCGGAGAAGTCGGTCATGCCGAGCCGCCCGATGTAGGCCATGGGCAGCTGCACATAGCTGTCGGTGAACAACAGTTCCGCTTCGCGCTGCGGGGATCGGGCCAGCGAGGGCAGGACGTCGATCTCGCCCGCGCGGGCCGCTGCCATCACCGAGGGGAAGTCACGGAAGGTCTGCACCTGCACCGTCATGTGCAGCATGCGCGCCAGTGCCTGCGTCAGGTCGCCAGAAAGCCCGGTGTAGCGTCCGTCGCCATCCACCCAGTCGATGGGCTGCCAGTCCTGCACGACGCCCACGCGCAGCGCGCTGCGACCGTCGCGCCAGGCGATGAATTCGGCCGGGGGCGACACCCGCGGCAGCGTCTGCAACTCAGGCAGCGGCTGTGTCTGCGCATGAAGCGCAGGCAAGACCGTCGCCAGTGCAGCCAGGCCAGCCAGCTGAACGCAACGACACAGCCCGGAAAGCCAGCGGCGGGGCCCGAAGGCCCTCGCGAACACAACTTGAACACCAACTGCCCAGTGAACCAGGCCGGCCATGCGGCATCCCCTGCAGATCGAAGGTGGGCCCGCCATCCTGCCGTGCAGCGGGTCTTGCGTGAAACCATTGTGCAGCCCGACGCGTTGCTGCACCATGGTTTGCAACCCGCAGCGTGCGCATCACGCGCAAGGTCAGCGAGGACTTTGTCACAAATTGGCACAATTCGCCGGATGCCCCTGGATTCAGACACCTGCAAGGTCCTGTACCTCGACGATCACCTGGTGGCGATGGACAAGCCGGCCGGACTGCTCGTGCACCGCTCGCCCATTGCCAGCGCAGACACCCGCTTTGCCATGCAGATCCTGCGCGACCACCTGGGCCGCGCCGTCCATCCCGTGCACCGCCTGGACCGCGGCACCTCGGGCGTGCTGCTGATGGCCCTCGATCCCGACACGGCGCGGGCGCTGTCGCGCCAGTTCGAGGCCCATGCCGTGCGCAAGCACTACCTCGCGCTGGTGCGCGGCTGGCCCGCGGCGCACGGCGAGATCGGCCACCCTCTGCGCCGCATCGACGAGGGGGCTCCGCGTCACGACCGCGGCCGCGCCACCGACGCGCAGCCGGCGCTGACCTGCTTCCGTCGGCTGGCCCGGCTGGAGTGCGACAGTCCGCTGCCGCCCCACCCCAGCGCCCGCTATGCCCTGGTGTCCGCAGAACCCCGCAGCGGTCGCCAGCACCAGATCCGCCGCCATTTCAAGCACCTGAGCCACCCGCTCATCGGCGACGCCACCTACGGCAAGGGCGACCACAACCGGTGGTGGGCGGATCGACTGGGCGTGAGCCGACTCTGGCTGCACGCGGCCGCCCTGCATCTGACACACCCGGTGACCGGCGAGGCCCTGAGCTTGCGGGCCACGCCGGGGCCCGAGTGGCGCACCCTGCGCGCCGACCCTGGCTGGGTGGAGGACGACGGGCTCGTCCTCGACGCGTTGCTGGGCCGCTGAGGTCCCCCTCAATCCAGTCCCAGCAAGCCCCTCGCCAGCTGGTGCACGCGCTGCCCGGGCTGCGCGAGCATCTCCACGACGCTCAGGTGGTGCGTGTGCGGGATGGCCTCGCACACCGGCACGGCCTTCGGGCCCCAGCGATCCCGGATGAGCTGGTTCTGGCGCAGGAACTCCTCGCTCTCCTGCGCGCCCACGGTGGCCAGCAAGGGCACCGACGGTGCTGGGAAATAGGCCGGGCTCAGGCGGACCACGGACTGCGGCGTCAACAGCAGATCCGATTTCAGGAAAGGGGTGTGACGAACGGGATCGAGGTCGAAGACCCCTGAGATCGAGAGTGCCCCCTTGACCAGATCCTCCGGCAGTCCTGCATCCACCCGGCGCCAGCGACACGACGCCATCATCGCCGCCAGATGCCCGCCCGCCGAATGCCCGGCCACGATGATGCGGTTCGGGTCGCCCCCATGATCTGCCGCATGCTGCCAGGTCCACACCAGGGCACGCACCATCTGCATCACGATGGTCTCGATCGTCACACTGGGACACAGGGCGTAGTTGGGCACCACCACGCAAGCCCCTGCGTCCACGAAAGCCGGGGCGATGAAGGAGTGGTCCGCCTTGTCCAGTGAACGCCACCAGCCACCATGAATGAACACCAGCACCGGGGCACCGGGTTTTCGGGCCGGGAAGACGTCCAGCGTCTGCGCTGCCCCCGGACCGTAGGCGCGGTCCAGGGCGGGCGAGAGCCGCGCGCGCGCCTGGGCCGAATCGCTCGCCCAGCGGGCGAAGATCTCCGCATGCTCCGGAATCCGGGCGCGGTTGTTGTATTGAACGTCGAGCCACTGCGGGTCGTAGGCGGGGGTCATGCACATGCTCCTTGCGAGGGTTTGCGTCGGGTCGTGGCCAGCTTTCTATACTGACCGGCTGCTTTGCACCAGAGGAGCACCGCCATGAACATCACCGTGCTGGGGATCGGCCTGATGGGCCTGCCCATGGCCCAGCGCCTGCGCGAGGCCGGATTCGCCGTCACGGCGTGGAACCGCACGGTCGAGAAAGCCATGCGCCTGGCCTCGCACGGCGCGCGTGTCGCACACACGGCGGCGCAGGCCGTGCGCGAGGCCGACGTGGTGATCACCATGCTGGAGAACGGCGACGCTGTCGAGGCGGTCCTCTTCGGCCAGGGCGTGGCCCAGGTGCTCAAGCCCGGCACCCTCGTGATCGACATGAGCTCGATCAAGCCGGCCCAGGCCCGCGACCACGCCCGCCGCCTGGCCGAGCAGGGCTGCGCGCACCTCGACGCCCCCGTCTCGGGCGGCACCGTGGGGGCCGAGGCTGGCACGCTGGCCATCATGGCCGGCGGCGACGCCGCCGATTTCGCGCGCGCCCAGCCCGTCTTCGCCCCGCTGGGCCGCGCCACCCATGTGGGCCCGCACGGCGCCGGGCAACTGGCCAAGCTGGCCAACCAGATGATCGTGGGCATCACCATCGGCGCCGTGAGCGAGGCCTTGCTGCTGGCCGCCAAGGGCGGGGCCGACATGGGCCAGGTGCGCGCCGCCATCCGGGGCGGCTTTGCCGAAAGCCGCATCCTGGACGTTCACGGCCAGCGCATGGTGGACCGCGACTTCGCCAAGCGTGCCGCGATGAGCGTGCAGCTCAAGGACCTGCGCAACGCCCTGGATACGGCCGACGCGCTTGACTTCCAGGCCCCCATCACCAGGCTCTTCGCCGAGCTCTACGCAGACGGCATCGACCATGGCCTCGCCGAGTACGACCATTCCGCCCTTTTCGTCGAGCTCGCCCGGCGCAACGGCATGAAATGATTTGCTAGAATTGCCGGCTACATCGGGCCGATAGCTCAGCTGGGAGAGCGCTGCGTTCGCAATGCAGAGGTCGGGAGTTCGATCCTCCTTCGGTCCACCATCCTTCAAGAAGAGGCCGGTCTTTCAGACCGGCTTTTTTTTTGCTTTCAAGGCAGGCCAGTCGCCCCCCCCCCAAAAGGGTGTGGTGATGTTGCCAAGTTTGCGACGGCAAACGCTTGAGGTCGCCATTACACTGCCGCCGCTTCGCCGGTCTTTGTCGTCATCGCAACAGTACGCGGCGGGGTCATGGTCGATCCGCCCGCGGGTGTGGTTTGCCCCGCGGACACGTGCGCAATTCGGGAGGAGTGATGAGGCTGAGCGCTTTGATTGTTGTTGCTGCAAGTCTTGCAGTGGGGGGATGTGCCTCGATCGTGTCGGGACACACGCAGAGCGTGTCCGTCGATACGGTCGACACGGTGGGCCAGGTAGCGGGAGCCAAGTGCGAACTGACCAACAACAAGGGCACCTGGTTCGTCACATCGCCTGGGACGACCCTGGTGCATCGAAGCTTCGAAGACCTGGCCATCCGTTGTGAATCCGACAAGCACGAACCCGGTCTGGCGAATGTCAAGTCAACAACCAAGGGCATGGCCTTCGGAAACATCCTGTTCGGCGGCATCATCGGCGCCGGCATCGATGTGTCTACGGGTGCGGCCTACGACTACCCTACGCTGATCACTGTGCAGATGGGAGTGTCTCGCCAGGGTGGTGCTCAGCCGCCATCTGCGCCAACCACGGCGCAGATGGTGCTCAAGCCCGGCGACCGGCTCGTCTATGCGGAACGAGATGCACGGACTGGTGTGACCTCCGGGGAGGTGGTCCATACACTGTCGGCCGTGGACGATGGGGCGATGGTCTTCAACGATGGGGCCGTCATCATCAAGAACAATGGGTTGCCGTCGAAGGGGCGCCTCGCAGCTTCGTACATCTACTGGACAGGGACCCTGCCCGTTCGAGGCACCTGGCCCGGCAAGTTCAGGGCTGAGAACATCTGGGAAGATGTGCCCGTTGAAATCTCCGTGGTCGGCCCCGAGACAAAGACAGTTTCCGGAAGGTCGTTTTCGGCAAGAAAGCTGAAGGTCTCGGGCTATGCCAGTCGCCAGGTGATCTCCGGCATGGTCAGCTCGGCCGAGATGGGCGCCCCTTTCGAGGGCACCGCCTTGGTCGATGCAGCTACAGGACTTGTCCTCGAAATGAAGGTCACTTCACGCCATCCGCTCTACACGGTGGACCGACAACTCGTGCGACTCATGGACTAGCCAAGCCGGGGCATCCGCACGCAGCGGGTCCGGTCCGGGGAACCAAGCATTCCCCCGAAGGGTCCACCCAGGCCATTGGGCACTCAGGCGCTGTTCCAGCGCGGCCGGACCTCATGATCCATATCTCAGGACTTCACCTGTCCTACCCGTTGCGCGGTGAACGCATCGACGTGCTGCGCAACGTCGACCTGACGGTGAGTGCCGGCCAGCGCGTGGCCATTGCCGGTCCGTCCGGTTCGGGCAAGACCTCGCTGCTGCTGGTGCTCTCCGGCCTCGAGCGCCCGGACGCCGGCACGATCCGCATCGACGGCATCGACCTCAGCGCCCTGGACGCCGACGGGCTGGCCGACCTGCGGCGCGACCGCATGGGCATCGTCTTCCAGTCCTTTCACCTGCTGCCCAGTCTGAGTGCGCTCGACAACGTCTGCCTGCCGCTGCAGATGGCCGGACAGGCTGCGCCCGAGGCGCGGGCACTGGAGTTGCTCGACCGCGTCGGCCTGGCGGCGCGGGCCCACCACTACCCCAGCCAGCTTTCGGGGGGCGAGCAGCAGCGTGTGGCGATTGCACGCGCCCTCGTACACCGCCCGCGGCTGGTGCTGGCCGACGAGCCCACCGGCAATCTCGACGACCACACCGCCGAATCGGTTCGCGACCTGCTGTTCCAGCTCAACCGCGAGCTGGGCACGACGCTCGTGCTGGTGACGCACGACCTGGACTTCGCCGCCCGCTGCGACCGGGTGCTGCGCCTGCACGACGGCCGCCTGCATGAACAGCCCCCTGCCGCCCCGGTGAGCCATGCGCTTCCTGCTTAGCCTCGCGTGGCGGGACCTGCGCGCCAGCGGTCGCCGGCTGTGGATCTTCTGTGCCTGCCTGATGCTGGGCGTGACGCTCATCACCGCCGGCGGCGGCCTGTACGGGCAGATGGACCAGGCCCTGCGCGCCGACGCCCGCTTGCTTTTCGGCGGTGACGTCGAGGTGGAATCGGCCACGCCGCTCGATGCGGACACCGTGACCTGGATGCAGCAATCCGGCGCACGCGTCTCGCGCCTGGTGGAACTGCGTTCCATGCTGCGCACGGCCGATGGCCGGGCCCAGCTCATCGAGCTGCAAAGCGCCGATGAACACTACCCGCTCTACGGCAGCGTCGAGCTGTCGCCGCCCGCTGCATTGGACGAGGCGCTGCAGGAGCGCGAGGGGGTTTGGGGCGCCGCCGTGGATGCCGCGCTCGCGCAGCGACTGGGATTGAGCCCGGGCGATGGCGTGGAGATCGGCGAGCTGACGCTGGAGGTGCGCGCGCTGATCGTGCGTCAACCCGACCGCAGCCTGCGGGCCGACTGGGCCGGCGCACCCGTGCTGGTGGCCGAAGGGGCCCTGCAGGCCACCGGCCTGATCCAGCCGCTGAGCCGGGTGGACTACCTCTACCGCATCGCCACGCCCCAGGCGCCCGCCGCCTGGCGCGCGGACTTCGTGACGGCCTACCCCGCGCTCGACGTGGAAGTGCGCACCTTCGAGGAGCGCAGCGCGCGCATGGCCGAGGTGCTCGGGCAGATCGGCTCGGGCCTGCTGCTGATCGGCTTTTCGGCCCTGTTCATCGGCGGGCTGGGCGTCTACAACAGCGTGCAGGCCTACCTGAACGGCAAACTGGCAACGCTGGCCACGCTGCGCGCCCTGGGTCTGCGTGACGCGCGGCTGGCCGCGCTGGTGGTGCTGCAGATCCTGATGCTGGCACTGCTGTCCAGCGCCGCCGGCGTGCTGCTGGGCAATGCGCTGGCCCTGCTGGGGGCCTGGGTGGCCGCCGAGCGGCTGCCCCTGAGCCTGGCGCCGGCCGCGCTCGTGCCGGCGTCGCTGGCGGCGCTGGCCTTTGGCACGCTCACCGCGCTGGCGTTTTCGCTGCCCGCACTGGGTCGGGCCCTGTCGGTGTCGCCGGCCATGCTCTTCCGCGGGCTTGACGCCGGCGCCCTTCGCATGCCCTGGCAGGCTGTTGCCCTCACCGGGGCCGTGGCGGCCCTGGGCGTGGTGATGCTGGCCGTCCTTCTGCCCGATCCGCGCTTCGCCCTGGCCTTTGTCGCGGCCACGGCGCTGCTGCTGATCCTGCTCGAGGGCATCACCCGTGCATTGCGCCGCGTCGCAGGGTGGTTGCAGGGCGGCTCGCGGGGCCGCTTGCCGCTGGCCGTGCAACTGGCGCTGTCCGGGCTGCGGCAGCCCGCGTCGCCCTTGCGGGCTGCCCTGCTGTCGCTGGGCACGGCCCTGACGCTGCTCGTGGCCTGCACCCTGGTGGTGGCCGCGCTGCTGCGCACGGTGAACGAGACCGTGCCCGACAACGCGCCGGCCCTGGTGCTTTATGACGTGCAGACCGACCAGATCGACCTGCTGCGCGACACCCTGGCCGGCTCCCCCAGCTTGCGGGAGGTTCGCACCGCGCCGCTCGTGCTGGGCCGGCTGGCCGAGGTCAACGGCGAGCGCCTGCGCGACAGTGATGATGCCGAGCGCGCGCTGGAAGCCCGCGACGAGCACAAGCTGAGCAACCGCGCCGGCAACGTCGATGACGTGATCCTCAAGCAAGGCGCGTGGTGGCCCGAGGACTACCGCGGCCCGCCGCTGGTGGCCATGGAAGACCGGGAGGCCGAGCAACTGGGCCTGCAGGTGGGCGACCGGCTGCGCTTCGAGATCCTGGGCGATTCGCTGGACGCCGAACTCGTCGCCATCTACGGGCAGCGCCGACTGCAGGCCCGGCTGTGGCTTGAAGGCATCTTCTCGGACGGCGCGCTCGACCCCTACATCACGCGGCATGTGGGTGCTGCCTACCTGGCCCCCGGTGAGGCCTTGCAGGCGCAGGACCGCCTGGCCGCCGTCGCTCCCAACATCGTGAGCGTGCGCACCGAATCGCTGCTGCGGGAAACGCGCGCCCTGATGGCGCGCGCCGGCACGGGCCTGGCCGTCGTGGCCGGGGTGTGCCTGGGAGCGAGCCTGCTGGTGCTGGCAAGCGTGGTGGCGGCCAGCCGCACGCGCCAGGTCTATGACGCCACCGTGATGCATGCTCTCGGCGCCCGACACTCCACCTTGCGGCAGGTGCTGTACTGGGAGTACGCCTTGCTGGCCCTCGTGACGGCGGGCTTTGCGGTGGTGTGCGGCAGCACGCTCGCGACGGGCTTGCTGGTGTGGCGCATCGAACTCGACCCGAGCGGCCTGTACTGGACCGCGATGATCACGGCCCTGGGCGTGAGCGGCCTGAGCCTCGGTGCAGGGGCACTCTACCTGCTCGGCCAGATGAGATTGAGCCCGGCGCTGTTGTTGCGCAGTGGCGGTTGACGACCCGGGGCCCTGTCGCATCTGCTTGCCGCAGGCACATCATGTTGCAATGACGTCTGCCGATGAGGTTAACCTGCGAGGTTGATCCTCCTCCCCTCGCACGACCTCTTCGACACCGCCCATGCTGGGACGCCCCAAACCCGTTGTCTTCGACCCCTACGGTCGCCGCCGCTCGCGACGCATTCCTCCCTGGCTGGCCTGGCTGCTCGCCGGTGCCGCGCTGGGGGTGGGCGGCGTTCTTTATGTCCAGTCCGAACATCTGCCGCCGCGCCTGACGGCCAGCCAGTCGCAGGCCCTGCGCAGCGACTTCGAGACGGCCGAGGCCGAGCGGCAGCGGCTGAGCGCCAAGCTGGCTGACACCGTGCAGCGCCTGCAGACAGCCGAGGCCGAGCGCCAGAAGCTGGCACTGGACCTGTCGGCCGCGCAAGACACCGTCGCACGCCAACGCGACGACCTGCTCGTCCTCGTCGACGCGCTCCCGCCCGACCCGCGCGGAGGCACCGTGGCCGTGCGGGCGGCGCGGTTCAGCGCCTCGCAGGGCCGGTTGAGCTACGACCTCGTGCTGACCCGCGACGGCGGCAGCCGTCCGATGAATGCCGCGGTGCAGTTCGTGCTCGCGGGGGTGGACGACAAGGGGCTGGAAGCCCGGCGCAGCCTTGAGGCCCTGCCCGTGGCCCTGAACCGTGTCGAAAGCCTGCGCGGCCAGGTGCCTCTGCCCGAGGGCTTCACCGCCCGCCAGGCCACGGTCCGCATCACGGACCGCAGTGGCGGTCAGTTGCTGGGCATGCGCGTGATGAACGTGCGCTGACCCGCGCGCGCCTCAGGCCGGCACCGAGCTGCGGATGAGGTGGTCGAAGGCGCTCAGTGCTGCCTTGGAACCCTCGCCTGCTGCGATGACGATCTGCTTGTAAGGCACGGTCGTCACGTCGCCTGCCGCGAAGATGCCTTCGGCGCTGGTGTGGCACTTGGCGTCGATGATGATCTCGCCGTAGCGCGACAACTCCACCGCCGAGCCCTTCAGGAACTCGGTGTTGGGGACCAGGCCGATCTGCACGAACACACCCGCCAGCTCGAGGTGATGCTCGGCGCCGCTCACGCGGTCCTTGAAGGTCAGGCCGTTCACCTTCTGGCCGTCGCCGGTGATCTCGGTGGTCTGGGCATTGGTGTGGATGGCGACGTTGGGCAGACTCTTGAGCTTGTTCACCAGCACGGCATCGGCCTTGAGCTGGTCGGCAAACTCGATCAGCGTGACGTGCTCGACCACACCCGCCAGGTCGATGGCGGCTTCGACGCCGGAGTTGCCGCCACCGATCACCGCCACCTTCTTGCCCTTGAACAGCGGGCCGTCGCAGTGCGGGCAGTAGGCCACGCCCTTGGTCTTGTACTGCTCCTCGCCCGGCACGTTCACATTGCGCCAGCGCGCGCCGGTGGCCAGGATCACGGTGCGGCTCTTCAGCTCGGCGCCGTTGGCCAGGCGCACGGTGGCCAGGCCGCCCTTGTTCCGGGCCGGCTCCACCGATGCCACGCGCTGCAGGTTCATCACGTCCACGTCGTACTCGCGCACATGCTGCTCCAGCGCCGCCGCAAACTTCGGGCCCTCGGTGTGCGGCACCGAGATGTAGTTCTCGATGCCCAGCGTGTCCAGGGTCTGGCCGCCGAAGCGCTCGGCCACCAGGCCCGTGCGGATGCCCTTGCGCGCGGCATACACGGCCGCTGCAGCACCGGCGGGGCCGCCGCCGACGATCAGCACGTCGAAGGGCGCCTTGTCGGACAGCTTGGCCGCGTCACGCGCGGCCGCGCCGGTGTCGATCTTGGCCAGGATCTCGCCCACCTCCATGCGGCCGGAGGCGAACTTCTCGCCGTTGAGGAAGACCAGAGGCACGGCCATGATCTGGCGTGCTTCCACCTCGGCCTGGAACAGGCTGCCGTCGATCGCCACGTGGCGGATGCGCGGGTTGAGCACGGCCATCAGGTTCAGGGCCTGCACCACGTCCGGGCAGTTGTGGCAGGTCAGGCTCATCCAGGTTTCGAAGACTAGCTCAGCCTCGGGCTTGAGCGCGCGGATCTGTTCGATCAGCTCGGCCTCGATCTTGGGCGGATGGCCGCCCGCCTGCAGCAGCGCCAGCACCAGCGAGGTGAACTCGTGGCCCATGGGGATGGCGGCAAAGCGCACGCCCATGTCTTCACCTGCGCGGGTGATCTGGAAGGAGGGACGGCGCGTGTCCTGTCCGTCCAGACGCAGGCTGATCTTGTCCGACAGGGCGGTGACTTCCTCGAGCAGCTCGCGCATCTCGCCCGATTCGGGGCGCTCGTCCAGCGAGGCGATCAGCTCGATCGGGTGCTGCAGGCGCTCCAGGTAGGCCTTGAGCTGGGCTTGGAGGTTGGCGTCGAGCATGGCGGCTTCCTTCTTCGTATCAATCCGGTGCAATACAGGCGTGGTCGTTCCGACCCCGTTGACAGCACCGAGCGCCACGGGAAGGCAGCGGTGCTGTCAGCGAGGCCCGAATTCCGGTGTTCGGTGGGCCTGGGTGGGCGAGGAGCCCACCCGAGGAGCCTCACAGGCCGGCATCGCGCCGGCCTTGAGCTTCAACATGGACGGTCGATCAGATCTTGCCGACCAGGTCCAGCGACGGGGCGATGGTCTTGGCGCCCTGCTGCCACTTGGCCGGGCAGACCTGGCCGGGGTTGGCGGCCACGTACTGGGCAGCCTGCAACTTGCGCAGGGTTTCCTTCACGTCACGCGCGATGGCGTTGTCGTGGATCTCGGCCGTCTTGATCACACCCTCGGGGTTGATGATGAAGGTGCCGCGCAGGGCCAGGCCTTCTTCAGGGATGTGCACGCCGAAGGCGTTGGTCAGGGTGTGGGTGGGGTCGCCCACCAGCGGGAACTTGGCTTTGCCCACGGCGGGGGATGTCTCGTGCCACACCTTGTGCGAGAAGTGCGTGTCGGTGGTGACGATGTAGACCTCGGCACCCAGCGACTTGAAGGTGTCGTAGTGCTCGGCGGCGTCTTCCACTTCGGTGGGGCAGTTGAAGGTGAAGGCGGCCGGCATGAAGATCAGCACGGACCACTTGCCCTTCAGCGACGCCTCGGTCACCTCGATGAACTTGCCATTGTGGAAGGCCTGGGTCTTGAACGGCTGGACTTGCGTGTTGATCAGGGACATGTGAGCTCCTTGTGAGTCATGAAGGAAAGGGATAACCCGTATGGTAGGTGCAACGCAGCATTATGCGCATGCATTCAGTCAATAGTCTTGATTGCTTTCACCTATTGAGAGGTTTTTTCTCGGCATTTGCGCCCATCTGATGCCAACACGCCGCGAATGACCGAGAGTCTCAGTGGCCCGAGCGGTTTCGCCAGGGTTTCAGCATCTGCTGCACCCGCACATCCACGGCTTGACAGGCCTCGCCCGTGAAGAGACCTGCCAGGGCATCGAGCAGTGCACGGGTGCGCGCAGGCATCAGCCGCCGCCCGGGGAACACCGCCCAGGCCACCGTGGCGGGCAGGTGCCAGTCGGCCAGCAGCGGCTGGAGTTCGCCGCTGCGCACATAGGGCTCGGCGAAATGGTCGGGCACGGCGGCAATGCCTGCCCCGGCGCGGGCCAGGCGCATCAGGAGTTCGGGCGAGTTGATGGTGGCCCGTCCGGGCGGGATGCCCTCCCAGTGCATCTCGCCACGGCTGAGCACCCACGGCGCCGGCTCGCCGGTGCGGGTGAGCAGGCGCAGGGCCTCATGCTCCATCAGGGCCTCGGGCTCGGACGGGCTGCCCTGCCGGGCGATATAGGCCGGCGAGGCGTACAGGCCCACCGACAGCACGGCCAGACGGCGCGCAGCCAGCGAGGAGTCGTCGGCCAGGTCGCCCATGCGGATGGCGAGGTCGAAGTTCTCACCGATGAGGTCCACGCGCCGCGGGGTGATGTCCACCTCCAGCGTGATGGCTGGGTGGCGGGCAATGAAGTCGGCCAGCAGCTGGCTGAGGACGAGGTTGGCGAAGTCGCCGGGCATGGACACACGCAGGCGCCCGCTGGGCTCGACCTGGCGGTGCTGGGCCAGCGAGGCCGCCGCCTCCACCTCGTCGGCCACCTGGCGGGCGTGGGCCAGCACGTGATGGCCGAAGTCGGTGAGGGTGAGCTTGCGCGTGGTGCGCAGCAACAGGCGCTCGCCCAGGTCGGCCTCCAGCGCGGCCAGCCGGCGCGAGACGGTGGACTTGGGCAGCCCCACCCGCTCGGCCGCCCGGCTGAAGCTGCCTTCGTCGGCCACCCGGGCGAACAGCAGGAGATCGTCGGCTTGCAGGTTCATGGACACCTCACTGTTCCGTCAGTGGATCAATCTTATCCAATATCCGATCTTCCAGATCGTATTTGGGACAACTAGAGTTCATCCCATCGCAATCTTCTTCCCGGACACGACCATGAACATCCTGCAAGTCAATTCCAGCGCCCGCGTCGACGGCTCGCACTCCACCCGCCTGGCCAATGCCCTGGTCGAGCGCCTGCGCGCCGCCGAGCCCCAGGCCCGCCTGACCGTGCGCGACCTGGCCCGCAACCCGCACCCTGTGCTGGACGAAGCGGCCCTGGGCGCCCTCTTCACCCCTGCCGAGCAACGCACGCCCGAGCAGGCGGCGCGTGTGGCCCTGGACGATGCGCTGATCGCCGAGATCCAGGCCGCCGATGTGGTGGTGCTGGGTGTGCCGATGTACAACTTCGGCGTGTCAGCCCAACTCAAGAACTGGATCGATGCCATCGCGCGCGCCAAGGTCACCTTCCAGTACACGGAGAATGGCCCCGAAGGCCTGCTCAAGAACAAGACGGTCTATGTGGTCCTGACGCGCGGCGGCATCTATCGCAACCAGCCGTCCGACAGCCAGGTCCCCTACCTGAAGACCACCCTGGGCTTCCTGGGCATGACCGACGTGCGCTTCATCTATGCCGAAGGCCTGGCCATGGGGCCTGAGGCCGAGCAGAAGAGCCTGGCCGCCGCGCAGGCCGAGATCGAGGCCGCGCTGGCCTGACATTCACCCCTTGTGAAAAGGAGAACGCCATGACCGCCACCCTCACCTCCGACCGCCAAGGCGTGGTCGAGCATCCGCGCAGCGTGGAGCGACTGGTGGCCGGCATGGCCACCTCCGACGGGGCGGGCGTCAAGCTCACGCGCGTGCTCACGCAGCCGCTGCAGCGCCGCCTCGACCCCTTCCTGATGCTGGACGCGTTCGGCACCGACAACCCCGATGACTACATCGGCGGCTTCCCCGACCATCCGCACCGCGGCTTCGAGACGGTGACCTACATGATCGCCGGGCGCATGCGCCACCGCGACAGCGCGGGCCATGAAGGCCTGCTGCAGAACGGCGGCGTGCAGTGGATGACCGCCGGGCGCGGGGTGATCCACTCCGAGCTGCCCGAGCAGGAGGAAGGCCGCATGGAAGGGTTCCAGCTCTGGCTGAACCTGCCGTCGCGCGACAAGATGAGCGCGCCCTGGTACCGCGACATCCAGGGCACGGAGATCCCGGAGTTCACGGCCCCCGGGCTCACGGTGCGCGTGATCGCCGGCGAGAGCCAGGGCGTGACCGGCGCCGTGCAGCGCGAGGGCACACAGCCGCTCTACCTCGACCTGCACCTCGCCGCGGGCACGCACTTCGCGCAGCCCCTGCCGGCCGAGCACAACGCCTTCGTCTATGTATACCGCGGCCAGGTGGTGGTGAACGGCACCGAGGTGCCGGCCGGACGCATGGCCATCCTGCGCAATGAAGGCGATGGCGTGGCGCTGCAGGCCGGGCCCGACAGCCGTGCCCTGCTCATCGCCGGGCGGCCGCTGAACGAACCGATCGCGCAGTACGGCCCCTTCGTGATGAACACGCAACAGGAAATCTTCCAGGCCGTGGAAGACTTCCGCGCCGGCCGATTCGGGACCTGATTCAGACAGCCACCTTGGGTGCGGCCTTGCGCCGCACCGGCAGCTTCACCGGCGCTTCGGCGCTGGGGTCCGGCAGGGCCATCACCTTGTCGAGCAGGGTGTGCAGTTCGTCCAGGGCCTGCAGTCCCAGCTGCGACTCGATGGCCTTGTAGCGCTCGTCGATGCGATCGAGCATGCGCTGCACCAGGCGCTTGGCCTTGGGCGTGAGCTCGACGATCACCTTGCGCTGGTCGGTCGAGATGCGAAAGCGCCGCACCCAGTCGTCGCGCTCCATGCGCTCCAGCACACCGGTGAGGCTGGGGCCCGGGATGCAGGCGGCTTCAGCAATCTGACCGATTTCCAGCTCGCCCCGGTCGGACAGCACCCGGATCACGCGCCACTGCTGCTCGGTCACGCCGGCCACCTTGAGGTTGGGCCGGAAGTAGCGCATCACCGACTCGCGGGCGCGCAGCAGGGCATCGGGCAGGTTGCGGTGGGCGATCGCGGGGGGCATGGGCGTCCTTGACAGGTGGCGGTGAAGCAAATGCTTCACATATTCTAAGGATGCCTCACGGTTATAAACAAATACTTCACAAGCCCTGTAGCGGCTGCTTCTGCCAGCCACACTTGCCCTCGGCCTTCACCCTCAGCAAGGCCCGATCGGCCTGGTTCCAGGCCTCGAGGAGCGGCACCCCTGCATCGCTGCGCCAAACCACCACGCCCGCACTGCACCCCACCTTGAGTTGCTGGCCCTTGAATTCCACCGGCACGGCCAGGGCCTGGACCAGGCGCGACGCCATGGCGTCGGCCAGCCGCTCGCCATCGCCCAGCGCCGCCTCGGCCAGCACGAGGAATTCATCGCCGCCCAGGCGGATGGGCACATCCTCGTCGCGCAGCAGGCTGCGCAGGCGCCAGGCCACCTCCCGCAGCACCGCGTCGCCGGCATCGTGGCCCTGGAGGTCGTTGACGCGCTTGAAGTCGTCCAGGTCGAAGCACATCACCACCACCTCGCGCAGGGCCGCGCCGGCCTGCTCGGCCCGCTCCAGCAACACGGCCAGGAAGGCGCGGTTGGGCAGGCCGGTCAGCGCGTCGTGGCTCGCGTCATAGCGAAGCTGGCGCACCTGCTGCTCGCGCGAGGCCAGGTCGCGGTCCATCTGCTGCAGCAGCTCGGCCACCCAGCTCACGTCGGCCTGGCGACGCTCGGTGCCCTCCCCATTCGCCGCGCGTGCCCGGCGCAAGGCCCCTGTGGCATGCAGCAGCCTGTGCACCGGCTGCGACACGCGCCGCGCCAGCCACAGCCCGAGGGCAAGGAAGGCCAGGCCCACTCCCGCACCCCAGGCAAAGATCTGGCGCCCTGCAGCCCGGGCGTCAGAGAGTGCCACGTCGATGGGCTGGCGCACCACGACCTGCCAGCCCAGCCCGGGAAAGAGGCGGTAGGGTCCGCTGAGGGCGACGGCGGTCATGGCCTGTACCCCATCGTCCCAGCGTGCCAGCCGGTAGCGCTCGCCGGGGGCCGGCAAGGCCTCGGACCCGATGGGCAAAGGCCGGTGGCGTTGCGTCTTGGGCCCCAGGATCAGCCGCCCCTGGGCATCGGCGATCATCACCTCCAGCCGGTGGCGGTTCTCGTGCGGGCGCAAAACCTCCTCGGTCACCTCGCGGGCCCACTCCCAGCCGAGGTGGGCGGCCATCACCCCTGGAGCTGCTGGCCGGCGTCGTGCACCGGCGTGGCCACGTCCACGAACTCCAGCGGTTCGCCGCCGTCCGGGTTGAGGATGCGTTCCAGCACCACCGCCGGGTGCACATCGCCGAACCACAGGCCTTTGCGGCCCTCGGTGTAGACCGGGCGCCCCACCCCAGAGCCCCCTTCGAAGATCCCGCCCGTTGCCGCAACCACGCGCCCCTGGGCGTCGAGGTAACCGATCCAGGCGTAATTGGGCACGCTGTGCTGCAGCAGCTCGAGCTGCAAGCGGATCTGCTCGGCGGGGCTGGGGCTCTGGTGGGTACGTACCTGGGCCAGCAGGAGCAGCTCGGTTCCGCGCGCGGCCATGTCACGCGAAAGGCGTTCGGCCACCTCGACCGCCACGTCGGCCACCTCCAGCCCGGCCTCGCGGGCGATGCGTTCGGTGGTCAGGCGCACCTGCACCAGCGCCACGGTCAGGGCCACCCCCAGGCAGCTCACGGCCGGGAGCGCGGCCACCTTCCATCGGTACGGGATCGACCATCGATGCGACATGGAGGCCCCTGGGGACATCACGTCCCTCTTTTTGTCGGAGTCTAGGGGGACGCTCCCGGAGCGGGAAGGCGGGACGCCCTCTCATCACCCCCTCAAGCCCGGGATGGGCTTTCCTGGAGGAGCGATGAATGCGGCGGCGCAGCATGCGCGCTTTGCGCACGTGTGCATGAAACTTCCCGGAAACGGCTCAGTCGGACACAATTTGCGCGCGCGGCCGGGTCTTTCTGGCCACGTCACGACGTCTTCCTCTCCACCACCAAAGGATGCCCATGACCGACACGACCCGCCCCGATCGAAGCGTCTGCTCCCGCTGCCACGGAGGTCGGTCATGAGCGCCATCCCCCCCACCGCCACGTCGATGGCGCCTGCCTCGCCGGCCCAGGGGCCTGGCGAGGTGCTGCGCCTGCGCGAGGCCATTGCGATCATCGTGGGCGTGGTGATCGGAGCGGGCATCTTCAAGGCGCCCTCGCTGGTGGCTGGGATGACGGGCGATGTCTCGTGGATGTTCACCGCCTGGGTGCTTGGAGGCCTTGCGTCGCTCATCGGCGCGCTGTGCTATGCCGAACTGGCCACGGCCTATCCTCACGCCGGTGGCGACTACCACTACCTCCAGCGCGCCTACGGCCGTTCCATGTCGCTGCTGTTCGGCTGGGCGCGTCTATCGGTCATCACCACCGGCTCGATCGCCCTGCTGGCCTTCGTGTTCGGCGACTACATGACCGCCGTGCTGCCCCTGCCCTACCTCAGCGCCACCGGCAGTTCGGCCGCTTACGCCGCCGCCTCGGTGCTGGTGCTCTCGCACATCCACCTGCGCGGCGTGAAGGCCATGTCGTCCACCCAGGTCTGGCTCACGGCGCTCGAGATCCTGGGCCTCGGCCTGATCATCGTGGCGGCCCTCACCCTGCCGGGAGCCAACGGCGCCGCCGTGGCGGCCGAGCCGGCCGCCCCGCACACGCCCTCACTGGCGATGTTCGGCCTGGCCATGGTCTTCGTGCTGCTGGCCTACGGCGGCTGGAACGAGGCCGCCTACATCAGCGCCGAGGTGCGCGACAAGCGCCGCAACACCGTCAAGGCCCTGGTGCTGTCCATCCTCATCATCACCGCGCTCTACCTTGCCGTGGTGTGGGCCTACTGGCAGGGACTGGGACTGGAGGGCATGGCCAAATCGAACGCCGTGGCGGCCGACCTGCTGAAGGTGAGCTTCGGCCCGACGGGCGAGCTGATCATCTCGCTGATGGTGGCCGTGGCCGCGCTCACCTCCATCAACGCCACCATGATCGTGGGCGCGCGCACCAGCTATGCGCTGGGGCGCGACTGGCACGCCCTGCGCTGGCTGGCCGACTGGGACCAGCAACGCGGCGCCCCGCTGCATGCGTTGCGCCTGCAGTGCGTGGTGTCATTGCTGCTGATCGCCATCGGCACCTGGGCCGGCGGCGGCTTCAAGGCCATGGTCGAGTTCACCGCACCGGTGTTCTGGCTCTTCTTCCTGCTCAGCGGCATCTCGCTGTTCGTGCTGCGCATCCGCGAGCCGAAGGCCGAGCGTCCCTTCAAGGTGCCTCTCTACCCGGTGCTGCCGGCGGTGTTCTGCCTGGTGTGTGCCTACATGCTGTGGTCGGCGCTGTCCTATGTGAACAGCCAGACGCTGGGCGGATGGAACGCCGCCTGGATCAGCGTGGCCGTGCTGGGCATTGGTGTGGTGCTGGTGGCGCTGATGCGCAAGCCCAGCGCCGTGCACGCCCCCGCGGCCGAGTGAGCGATCGAGCAAGGATCAAAGACGGGCCGCCAGGCGTGTGCCCTGGTCAATGGCCCGCTTGGCGTCCAGCTCGGCCGCCTCATCGGCGCCCCCGATGAGGTGAACGCGCACACCCGCCGCGCGCAAGGGGTCGACCAGTTCGCGCAGCGGCTCCTGGCCGGCACACAGCACGATGTGGTCCACCTCCAGCCAGGTCGGGTCCTCGCGCTTTTCACCGTGGCTGATGAGCAGGCCGCGGTCGTCGATGCGTTCATAGTTGACGCCACCGATCATGCGCACGCCCTTGTGCTTGAGCGTGGTGCGGTGGATCCAGCCGGTGGTCTTGCCCAGACGCTCGCCCAGCTTGCCGGCGCGGCGCTGCAGCAGGGTCACCTCGCGGGCCGGCGGTGACACGCGGGGCTGCACGCCTTCCACGCCTCCGCGGGCCTGTGCCGGGTCGCCCACGCCCCATTCGGCCAGCCACTCGGGCAGGTTCAGGGTGGGCGAATGCCCGTCGTGCACCAGGTGCTCGGCCACGTCGAAACCGATGCCCCCGGCCCCCACGATGGCCACACGCCGCCCCACCGGCGCGCCGTGGCGCAGCACGTCGATGTAGCTCAGCACCTTGGCGTGGTCCTGCCCGGGGATGCGCGGATCGCGTGGGCGCACGCCGGTGGCCAGCAGCACCTCGTCATAGCCGGCGCCGGCCAGGGTGTCGGCATCCACCACGGTGTTCAGGTGCAGGCGCACACCGGTGAGCTCCACGCGGCGGCGGAAGTAGCGCAGCATCTCGTGGAATTCCTCCTTGCCCGGCACGACCTTGGCCATGTTGAGTTGGCCACCGATCTCGCCGGCAGCATCGAAGAGATCCACCTCGTGGCCGCGCTCGGCCAGGGTGGTGGCGGCCGACAGCCCCGCCGGGCCGGCGCCCACCACGGCCACCCGCTTGCGCTCCGGCGTGGGGCGGATCACGAGCTCGGTCTCCCGGCAGGCGCGCGGGTTGACGAGGCAGCTGCTGAGCTTGTTGACGAAGACGTGGTCCAGGCAGGCCTGGTTGCAGGCGATGCAGGTGTTGATCTCGTCGGCCCGGCCCTCGCGCGCCTTCTTCACGAATTCGGCGTCGGCCAGCAGCGGCCGGGCCATCGACACCATGTCGGCGCAGCCGTCGGCCAGGATCTGCTCGGCCACCTCGGGCGTGTTGATGCGGTTGGTGGTGACCAGCGGCAGTTTCACCGCCCCCCGCAGCTTCTTCGTCACCCAGGCGAAGGCGCCACGGGGCACGCTCGTGGCGATGGTCGGAATACGCGCTTCGTGCCAGCCGATGCCGGTGTTGATGATCGTGGCGCCCGCGCGTTCGACCGCCTGCGCGAGCTGCACCACCTCGTCCCAGGTGCTGCCGCCGGGCACGAGGTCGAGCATCGACAGGCGGTAGACCAGGATGAAGTCGGGCCCCACCGCCTCGCGACAACGCTGCACGATCTCCACCGCCAGTCGCATGCGGTTCTCGTAGGGACCGCCCCACTCGTCATCACGGTGGTTGGTGGCCGCAGCGAGGAACTGGTTGATGAAGTAGCCCTCGCTGCCCATGATTTCCACGCCGTCGTAGCCCGCCTCGCGGGCCAGCACGGTGCAGCGCACGAAGGCGCGGATCTGGCGCTCCACCCCGCGCGCGCTGAGCTCACGCGGCGTGAAGGGCGAGATCGGCGACTTCAATCGCGAGGGCGCCACCGCCAGCGGGTGGTAGGCATAGCGGCCGGTATGCAGGATCTGCAGGGCGATCTTGCCACCTTCGGCATGCACGGCCGCCGTCACCTCCTTGTGGCGTCGCGCAGCGCCGTGCGTGGCGAGGCGGCCGGCGAAGGGTTTGGCCCAGCCTTCGACGTTCGGTGCAAAGCCGCCCGTGACGATGAGCCCCACCTCCCCCCGCGCGCGCTCGGCGAAGTAGGCGGCCAGCTTGTCGAACTGCCGTCCGTCTTCCAGACCGGTGTGCATGGAGCCCATCAACACCCGGTTGCGCAGGGTGGTGAAGCCCAGGTCAAGGGGTTGCAGGAGATGGGGATAGGCGGACAGGGCGTGGCTCAAGACAGACTCCTCCCGAACAGGGTGCGATCTGCAAATTATCGAACGATCGTTCGCAAAGATGCGTCTTTCGCACTGTGATGTTTTCCCGGATGCCCTTGTGCAAGGAACGGTTTTGTATAACTTGGATACATTTCGGTCGCTTGACAACTGATCAGTATTCAACATGAACTACGAAGTCATATCCGCCCAATGGGACCTCGGTCTGGTCGCCCTGTCTTTTGCCGTGTCGGCCCTGGGGGCCTTCGCCGCGTTGTCGGTCGCCCCGTCCATCCGCGGCCGCGATGGCCGCCTGAGTTGGTTCAACCTGTCCGTGACCGGCATTGCCCTGGGCGGCGTGGGGATCTGGGCGCTGCATTTCATCGGCATGCTGGCCTACCGCCTGCCCATCGGGGTGGGCTATGGCCTCTGGGAGACCGCGGTCTCGCTGCTGGCCGCGGCCCTGGTGTCCGCTGCGGCACTGGGTTATATCGCCTCGGCGCCCTTCACCTGGCGCCGCCTGGCGGTTGCGGGCCCTCTGGCTGGCCTGGGTGTGGCCCTGATGCATTACCTGGGGATGTACGGGATGCGTTTCGGCGGTTACCTGGAGTGGGATGTCGTGCGGGTCGGCGCGTCGATCGCCGTGGCCGTCATTGCCGCCACGGCTGCCTTGTGGCTGGCCTTCCATGTGAGGGGGATCGGGCCGCGGATGGGCGCATCGGCCGTGATGGCCGGGGCCGTGGGGGCCATGCACTACACCGGCATGTCGGCGGCCACCGTGATCTGCACCGTCGCAGACCGTTCGGCGGTACCGCCCGGCACCTTGCACCCGGTGGAACTGCCGCTGATCGTGACACTGGTGGCCTTGATCGCCGTTGCGCTGATCCTCTTCGATCAATTCATGCAGCGTCTGGCGCCGGCGGAGGCCGCTCCTCGCGCTGCCCGGTGACATCACCCGGCCGGGTCCGGTGCCCCCGGTATCATGGGCCCACTCTCACCCTACGGTGGGCCCCGCCCGACGCATGCCCCGAACGCTACGCGCCCAGTTGATCCTTGCCAGCGCTGCCACCCTGGTGCTGATGTCGGGGCTTTTGCTTTGGGGGGCGCAGTCGGCGATGAAAACCGCCCTGCAAGAGCAGTTCGAGCGCCAGCTCGATGTGGCACGCCCGCTGCTCGTGGCTGCGCTCGCCCCGCTGATGGCCGCGCGCGACCATGCGGCCGTGCACGAGGTGGTGCGCCAAAGCGTGTCCTCGCACGGCTTGGCCTTCCTGGAGGTGCTCGATGCCGACGGCCGCATCGTGGCCGCCACCACGCGCCCCGCCGGCCAGCGCAGCCCCCTGAATGGCACCACGAGCACCGAAGCCGCCCTGGAACTGGAAGGTCAGTCCTTTGGCCAGGTACGCTTCGGCGTGCGTACCGAAGGCCTGGAGGCCGCTCTGTACAAGGTGACCCGCAACAGCCTGCTGATCGGTGCGCTGGTGCTGGGTCTGGGTCTGGTGCTGATGGTGGGGATCACAACCTGGCTGACGGCCCATGTTGGTGCCCTCGCCCAGGCGAGCCGGCGCATGGCACGCGGTGAATCCATGACCCTCATCCCGACAGGGGCCGGACCCAGCGAACTGCGCCAGCTGGCCCAGGCGTTCAACCAGATGACCCAGGCTTTGCGGGAACGCATGCAGGCGCTGGAAGAAAGCGAACGCAACCAGCGTGCACTGGTGGACGCGCTCGAGGAACTCAATACCGAGCTCGAAGACCGGGTGGCCCGCCGCACGTCCGAACTGCAGGCCGCGCGCGATACGGCCGAACAGGCCAACCGCGCCAAGTCGGACTTTCTTTCGCGCATGAGCCATGAGCTGCGCACACCGCTGAACGCCATTCTCGGCTTTGCCCAGGTGCTGCGCGCCCGCTCGCAGGAACTGCCGGCGCACACCGCCGAACCGCTGCGGCACATCGAGGCAGCCGGCTGGCACCTGCTGGAGATGATCAACGAGGTGCTCGACCTGGCACGTATCGAGTCGGGCCGCATGAGCGTCTCGCTGGAAAGCGTGGACCTGGCCGAGCTGCTGCAGCAGGCCCTGCAGGCCACCGAACCCCTGGCTCGGCGCAAGGGCGTCAAGCTCGGCGCCGACCTGGCCCTGCCGGCGCCCTGCTGGGTGCATGCCGACCGCACGCGCACGCGTCAGGTGATCGACAACCTGCTGTCCAATGCCGTGAAGTACAACCGCCCGCAGGGCGAGGTGACCGCCCGGCTCGAAGCCGGCGCCGACGGCCGGGTGGCCGTCTCCATCGTCGACACCGGCCGCGGCCTCTCGCCCGACCAGATCGAACGCCTGTTCGAGCCCTTCACGCGCTTCGTGGCGCCCGGCGAAGGCATTGAAGGCACGGGCATCGGGCTGCTCATCACCAGGCGCCTGGTGGAGGCCATGGGCGGCCAGCTCAGCGTGCAGTCCCAGCCCGGCGTGGGCTCGTGCTTCCGCTTCGAACTCGCTTCGGCCTCGGCTCCCACTCCCGCCCTGCCCAACCCCGAGGGCGCCGGCCGCCCGGCCCCCACGGACGCTCCAACGCGAACCCGCACCGTGGTCTATGTGGAGGACAACCCGTCGAACGTGGCCGTGTTCCGCCAGGTGCTGGGGCTGCGTCCGGGGATTGAACTGCTCACCGCGGGTGACGGCGTCACCGGCCTGGCCCTGGTGCGCGCCCATCGGCCCGACCTCGTGGTGATCGACATCGACCTGCCCGGCATGGATGGCCTGGAACTGTGCCGGCGCCTGCGTGCCGATCCGCAGACCGGTCGCATCCCCCTGGTGGCCCTGAGCGCCAACGCGATGCCCAGCGACATTGCACGTGGCCGCGACGCCGGCTTTGTCGCCTACCTCACCAAGCCGATGGACGTGCCGGCCCTGATCGCCCAGATCGACCACCTGTTGCGGGACGCCTGAGGCCCGCGCCGGAGTTCAATGCCATGAGAACCTCGCCCGACCGTCGACGCTGCCTGCAGGCTCTGGGGGTGACGCTCGCAGCACCTGCATGGCCCTCGCTCGCGGCGGCCCCGGACCGCCCCCTGCGCATCGGCCTGGCCCCCTACCTTCCCGCAGCGCGGCTGATGCTGCAGTTCCGTCCCTTGCGCGAACACCTAGAGGCCCAGCTGGCGCGGCCGGTCCAGTTCTACACCGCACGCGACTTCCGAGGCCTGGCCGAAGATGCACGGGCTCATGCATTCGATGCTGCCATGCTGCCTGCCCACCTGGCCGCCCTGGCCCTGAGCGACTGGGGCTACCTGCCGATGTCGGGCACCTTGTCGGCCACGCAGGTGCTCATCCTCGTGCGCAAGGACGGCCCGGTGCGCACCGCCGCCGACCTGCGCGGCCGCGCCATCGGTACGCTGGACGCCTTGTCCCTGGTGGCTGGTGTGGCCCTGCGCTGGCTGGGCGAACAGGGCCTGGCACTGGGCTCCGGGGCGCAGGCCGTGCGGGTGGCCGTGCAGCCCACCGTGAGCAGCGCCCTGCATGCCCTGGACCGCGGCGAGGTTGCTGCCGTGGCCGTGGCTGAGGGGCAACTGCGCGGCCTGAGCGCCGACACGCCCGTCGATCACACGAACCTGGCCACACTGCGCAACATCCCCGGCCCGCTCTTCGTCGCCGCGCCCGCCCTTCCCCTTGCCGATCGCCGCGCCCTGAGCCAAGCGCTGCTCAACTTCCGGCCTGATCCGAACGCCCCCGAGACGGCAGCCAACACGCGGCACCATCCACTGGATCCAGACGCACTGGCGAACCTGCGGGCTTACGTGGACGCAGCGCGCAAACTGATGGAGGAAGGGCCGCGGTTGGGGTCGGGGTCGTGATGGCGGGACCGTTGGTCGCCCAGCTCGAGTCTCACGCCCGGCGGCGCACGTCTTTCGCGGCGTACATGGCCTCGTCGGCGCGGTGCATCGCCTGGGCGACGGTGTCGCCGGGCCGCGCCTGAGACACGCCGACGCTGATGCTCACGCGCAGGCCAGGCGACACGGCGCCCCAGTCGTGAGCCGCCACGGCGGCCTCGATGCGATCGCACACCTGGCGCGCCACGCGCTCGTCTGAATCCAGGAAGGCCACGACGAATTCATCGCCGGCCAGACGGGCTGGCAGGTCGTTCTCGCGCACCTGGCTGCACAGGATGCGCGCGATGGCGCAAAGCACCTGGTCGCCCACCTGGTGCGAATGCCGGTCGTTGACCTGCTTGAAGTCGTCCACGTCGATCAGCGCGATGGAGACCGGTCGCCCCGCATGGGCCCGGCTGCGCAGGCGCTCGCCCATGCGCAGCTCGAAATGGCGCCGGTTGGCGATGCCGGTGAGGGCGTCCTCGAGCGAGATCCGCTCGAGCTGCTGCGATGAGGCCTCGAGCTGCTGCAGCGTCTGCTCGTGCTCGCGCAGCTCGATCTGCCACTTCACCACGCGCGAACGGCTTTCCAGGCTTTCGGCGCGGATCAGCTCCTCGCGCCGGCGCAGCAGCTTCAGGTCTTCCAGTGCGCCGCGGGCATCACCCTGGAACTCATGCAGCAGGGACAACAGCAGATGGCCCACGCAGGCCAGTTGCTCATGCTCCACCTTGATGGCGGTGTCCACCATCAGGGCCGCACACTGCACCGCATGACCCAGGCGGGACTGGACCCAGGCCAGCTCGCATTCCACCCACAGCTCCAACACCTGCAGCCAGGTGTCACCGACCTGTTCGTCGGACCAGCGCCGCGCCTGCGCGAGTTCGCGCTGGGCCAGCAGGGCCTCACCGCGCCAGCAGGCGTGCAGGCTGGAGAATATCGCCATCAGGGCGCGGTGCATCACCAGCAGCCCGGGCTGCACACCCTCCGCGCCGCCCAGGTGGGCCTGCTGCACGCAGCGTGCGAGCAGACTCTCGAAACGGGCCGTGTCAGGCTGGCGCCCCTTGAAGAAGCGCTCGGAGCCCAGGCGCAAGGCTTCGGCGTAGGTCCGCTGCAGCACGATCTGCAGCGCCGGCACCGGCGGATCGGACCGGGCGGCCAGTTGTTCGGCCCGCTCGAAGGCATCGGCCGCCGCCTCGAAACTGCGGCTCCAGGCGTAGGCCTGCCCCAGGGCGTTGCAGGCAAGCACACGCGGCGGCCCGGGCGGCAGGGCCTCGACAAGACGCACGGCCAGCAGCGCAGCCTCAACCGCTTCCTCGTTGCGCCCCAGGCAGCTGGCCGCACTGGCCAGGGTGGCCAACGCGTCCGACTCGCCCACCGCATCGCCCAGCATCTGGAAGAGGTGCGCCGCCCGCTGGCTGGTGGCGTGCGCCCGCCGGAAACGCGAGGCCAGCCAGTCGCAGTAAGCCAGCCCTGCCAGGGCGCGCGCTTCGCTGGGCCGGTGCTGGCAGGCCTCGGCCCCGGCCAGCGCACGCTGGGCCAGCACGCGAGCGCGGTCGGGCCGCCCGGTTTCCAGGGCTCGATGGGCCCGCATCAGCAAGGCATCCAGCTCGCCGGGCGAGTGCAGATCGGAGAAGGCCGTCTCGGACATCGATCTCTTCTTCGGCGCCTGCCCGCCCGACTTGAGTAAAGCCGGCGATGGCGGCGACATCGTCGCAAAGCCCGAAGTGTCCGGGAAAACCGGCCGGTGCTTCAAGAACTCTGGCGCACGATCACCTCGTAGCCGAGCCGCACACAGTGACGCGGGGGCGTGTCACCCCGGATCAGCTGCAGCAACATGCGCGCGCCTTCGGTCCCCACCTGCGAACGCGGTGTACGCACCGTGGTCAGCGCCGGCAACATCTGGTCGCTGCCGGCCAGGTCGTTGAAGCCGGCCACCGCCAGCTGGAACGGCACAGCCACGCCCAATCGCTGGGCGCACAACAACCCCCCCTGCGCCAGATCGTCGTTGTTGAAGAAGACGGCATCGGCGTCGGGACGCAGACGCAGCAGTTGCTCCAGCAGGCGCGCACCCAGGGCGATCGACGAGCGTTCGGGGCTGAGCAGTTCCAGCGCCGGGTCGTAGCAGCCGGCTTCCCGCAAAGCCCGTCGATAGCCTTCGGCCCGCTGCATCGTGCGTGGATCCAGCTGAGCCGCGATGAAGGCCACACGCCGGCGTCCGCGCGACAACAGGTGGCGGGTCAGGTCGGCTCCCGCGTCGGTCTGCGAGAAGCCCACGCAGTACACGCCGGGTGCGTCGGTGGTTTCCATCAGGTGCACACAAGGCACCCCGCTGGCGGCGATGAGCCGCCGGGCGGCCTCGGTGCGGTCGAAGCCCGTGACCAGCAGCCCGGCCGGCCGGTGGGCGAGGTAGCTGCGCAGCAGCTGCTCCTCCTCCAGGGAGTCGTAGTGCGTCACGCCGATCAGCGGCTGATAGCCGGCCGGGAACAGCACCCGGTGGACAGCCTCCAGCAGATCGACAAACAAGGCGTTCGACAACATCGGCACAAGCACCGGGACCTGGGTGCTGCGCTGCGAGGCCAGCGCCCGCGCTGCGGGGTCGGGCACGTAGCCCAGGCGCTGCACGGCCGCCTGCACGCGCGCCACCAGCTCGGGCGCGACGCCACGCTCCTGCCGCAGCGCCCTGGACGCCGTGATCGGGCTGACGTCAGCTTCACGGGCCACGTCCTGCAAGGTGACACGGCCACTGGAACGGCGCTTGCGCGGGGAAGGGTCCAAGGGTTTTCCCTGAATAACGGTGATTGATCCTCGGCTAGGATAGCGCTACCAAGTTTCACCGGCAAGTCTTCTTTTCTGGTCGGCCGCCACCCGGCAGCCGCTTCCCCAATCCATCCGATCTGGGTCGCTTCATCACCTCTCCCTAATCCTTATGGATAGCGCTACCAAACCAAACTTCCCGTCCAACGCCGCGCTGGTGGTGATGGGGGTGGCGGGCTGCGGCAAGTCGAGCCTGGGCCGCGCCTGCGCCGACGCACTGGGCTGGCCGCTGCTCGAAGGCGACGACTACCACGCCCCAGAGAGTGTGGACAAGATGCGTGCCGGCACACCGCTCACCGATGTCGACCGCGAAGGCTGGCTGGCGCGTCTGGGTCAGATGCTCGCCGACCGCCCCCAAGGCGCCGTGCTGACCTGCTCGGCCCTCAGACAGCGCTACCGTGACCAGCTGCGATCGGCCCGACCGGGATTGCGCTTCGCCTTCCTCGAACTGGACGAGGCCACCGCCCGCGAACGGGTGGCGGCCCGATCAGGTCACCTCTTCCCGCCCAGCCTGGTGGCCAGCCAGTTCGCCACGCTGGAATCGCCCGTGGGTGAACCCGGCGTGCTGCGCCTGGATGCCACCGCCCCGCTCGACCAATTGCGCGACCAGGTGCTGGCCTGGCTGCGTGCCCCGACGGAGACCGCCGCATGAGCACCGTCCCTGCGCCTGCATCCCCACACTGGGCCTTCACGTGCCTGCGGCGCCTGGCCGAGGCCGCCATGGCCCTCAGCCTGGCCGGCATGGTGCTGGCTGTCTTTCTCAACGTGATCCTGCGTTATTTCTTCAACACCGGCCTGGCCATCTCGGAAGAACTGTCCCGGCTGCTGTTCGTGTGGCTGGTGTGCATCGGCGCCATCCTGGCCCTGGCCGAGGGCAAGCATCTGGGCTTCGACATGGTGACGAGCCGCCTGCGCGGCGTGCCGGCCACAGTGTGCCGCTGGATCACGCGTGCGCTCATCGGCGTGGCGCTGTACTACCTCGTGACCGGCTCGTGGCAGCAGGTGCTGGCTGGCATGAACGCGCGCAGCCCCGTCATGAACTATCCGCTCGCACTGGCCGCCGCCGGTACCCTGGTGATGGGCGTCTGCATGGGCGTGCTCGTGCTGCTTGAATGCATGCACGCCCTGCGCCGCCGCGAAACCCGGGAGGAACAGGCATGACCATCGCCATCTTCCTGGCCGTGCTGTTTGCCAGCATGACGGTGGGCGTGCCCATCGCCTTTGCGCTGATGCTCACGGCGCTCGCGCTGATGGTCCACCTGGACTTCTTCGATGCGCAACTGCTCGCGCAGAACGTGCAGGCCGGCTTCGACAGCTTCCCGCTGCTGGCCGTGCCCTTCTTCATCCTGGCCGGCGAACTGATGAACGCCGGCGGCCTGAGCCGGCGCATCATCGACCTGGCACGCGTGTTCGTGGGCCACATCCAGGGCGGCCTGGGCTATGTCGCCATCGCCGCCTCGGTGATGCTGGCGTCGATGAGCGGCTCGGCCATCGCCGACACCGCCGCCCTGGCCACGCTGCTGCTGCCGATGATGCGCAAGCAGAATTACCCCGACGGCTCCAGCGCCGGCCTGATCGCCTCGGGCGGCATCATCGCGCCCATCATCCCGCCGTCGATGCCGATGGTCATCTATGGCGTGACCACCAATACCTCGATCAGCAAGCTCTTCCTGGCCGGCATCGTGCCCGGGATCCTGATGGCCGCCGCGCTGGTGCTGGTGTGGCGACGCATCTCCGGCAAGGCCGTGCTGCCAGTGGCCGAGAAGGCGCCCTGGAGCGAGCGCCGCCGTGCCCTCGGCCGCAGCCTGTGGGCCTTGATGCTGCCGGTCATCATCATTGGCGGCCTGCGCTTCGGCTTCTTCACGCCCACCGAGGCCGCCGTGGTGGCAGCCGTCTACGCCCTGCTGGTGGCCACGCTGGTGTACCGCGAACTCAAGCCTGCAGGTCTCTATCACGTCTTCGTGGCAGCTTCCAAGACCACCGGCGTCGTGATGTTCCTGTGCGGCGCGGCCACCGCGGCCTCCTACATGATCACCCTGGCCGACCTGCCCGGCGATCTGGCACGCGCCTTCGGGCCGCTGCTGGAGCATCGCGTGCTCTTCATGCTGGTGGTGGCGCTGTTCCTTCTGGCCATCGGCATGGTGATGGACCTCACGCCCACCATCCTCATCCTGGGCCCGGTGCTGGCCCCACTGGCCGCACGTGCCGGCATCGACCCGGTGTACTTCGGATTCGTCTTCATCTTTGTGGGCACGCTGGGTCTGCTCACTCCCCCCGTGGGCACGGTGCTCAACGTCGTGGCCGGTGTGGGCCGCCTGCGCATGGAACCCGTCGTGCGCGGCGTGCTGCCCTTCCTCGGCGTGTACTTCGGATTGCTGCTGCTCGTGATCCTCTTTCCCCAGATCGTGCTCACCCCGCTGCGCTGGTTGAGCTGATTTTTCCCGGCGACCCCGGTCGCGTTTTCGACCCTTTCCAACGAAGGAGACCTCGCATGAAACTCAAACTCGCTGTCGCCGCCCTGGGTGTGGCCCTGCTGGCCGCCAGCCAGGCCTGGGCCCAGGACATCAAGCCGCGCATGATCCGCTTCGGCTATGGGCTGAACGAGCAGTCCAACCAGGGCCGCGCCGTCAAGCTCTTCGCCGAGGAGGTGGAGAAGGCCTCGGGCGGCAAGATGCGCGTGCGTGCCATCGGTGCCGCAGCCCTGGGCTCGGACGTGCAGATGCAGCAGGCCCTGATCGGCGGCGCCCAGGAAATGATGGTGGGCTCGACCGCCACGCTGGTGGGCATCACCAAGGAAATGGCCATCTGGGACACGCCTTTCCTGTTCAACAACGGCGCCGAAGCCGACGCCGTGCTGGATGGACCGGTCGGCCAGAAGGTGATGGACAAGCTGCAGGAAAAGGGCCTGGTGGGCCTGGTGTACTGGGAGAACGGCTTTCGCAACCTCACCAACAACAAGCAACCGGTGACGAAGCTGGAAGACCTGAACGGCATCAAGCTGCGCGTGATGCAGAACAACGTCTTCCTCGACAGCTTCAAGAGCCTGGGTGCGAATGCCATCCCCCTGCCCTTCTCGGAACTCTTCACCGCGCTGGAAACCCGTGCCGTCGACGGTCAGGAGAACCCCTACAACACCATCCTGTCCAGCAAATTCTACGAGGTGCAGAAGTACCTCACGGTCACGAACCACGTCTACAGCCCCTGGATCGTGCTGGCGAGCAAGAAGTGGTGGGACGGCCTGAGCCAGGCGGAGCGCAAGGTGCTGCTGGATGCGGCGGTGAAGAGCCGGGACTTCGAGCGCAAGGACACGCGCGAGGAAGCCGCCAAGGCCCTGGCCGAACTGCGCGCCAAGGGCATGCAGATCAATGAGCTGTCGCCCGCCGAAGCCAATCGCATGCGCGAGAAGCTGACGGCCGTGCATGCCAGCATCGCCGACCAGGTGGGCCGCGACCTGTGGGCCGAGACCCAGGCCGCCCTGGCCAAGGCGCGCGGCGGCAAGTAAGCCCGCCACCCGCCTGCAACGCCCGCGGCCCGCGCTGCGGGCGTTGCCGTTTGGGCAGCATCAGCCAGCTGTCAGCACTCGCTGCTATTCTGGTGGGCTTCCGGCATCCATCCTGCCCCATCGTGATGAACCCCCTGATCAAGCGCTGGACCCAGTACTTCGTGCGGGGTCTGCTGGCCGTGCTGCCCCTGGCCCTGACGGTCTACATGCTCTACGTCTTCCTGGCGTGGACGGACAGCATGGCGCGCTGGCTCACCTACCCGTTCTTCGGCGACACCTACATTCCCGGCCTGGGCCTGCTGCTGGCCGTCATCGCCATCGGTGGGCTCGGGTTCGTCATCTCGCAGCCGTCGGTGCGCCGCCTCATGTCGCTGGTGGAGTTCCCCTTCACCAATCTGCCGGTGGTCAAGAGCATCTACTCCTCGCTCAAGAGCTTCGCCGACTACTTCTCGCCGCAGCACAAGCAGGCGGCACAGCAGGTGGTGGTGGTGCAGTTTCCGAACGGGCAGATGGAGATCATCGGCCTGGTCACGCGCAACAGCCTGGACGGGCTGCCCGAGGGCGTGACCAAGGACAACCGTGTGGCGGTTTATCTGCCCATGGGCTACATGATCGGCGGCTACACCATCTTCGTGCCGCGCGAGTGGGTAACACCGATTGCGATGTCGGTCGAGGAAGCGATGCGCTCGGCCCTCATCGCCTGGATGGCTCGGTCCAGCCAACCTCCGCCGCCAGCGCCCTGACCCCCGGGTAGACCCCTGGCCCGGGACTCGGCCCGTCGTCCCGGGGGGTGGGCTAGCGCCACTGCCGTGGGGCCGGAGCAGGTGCTAAGGTTGACCAGACCGGCCCGGTCCCCTTGCGGAGCTCCCCCATGTCCACGCCCCTCCTGAAGCCCTGCGCGGCCCTCGTGTTCGTCGCCTGGCCCGTGCTGGCCTGGCCGCAGAGTCCCGCTTCGAATCCGCTCTCGGCACAGGACGGCCTGGAGACGATCGTCGTGACAGGCTCGCGCGAGGCCACGCCCCGGCGCTCGCTGCCGGCCGCCATCGACACCGTTGAGACGGGCGCGATCCAGGAGGGCCAGTTGCGCGTCAACATCTCCGATGCCCTGGCCCGCGTCCCGGGCATCGTGGCCAACAACCGGCAAAACTACGCCCAGGATCTGCAGGTATCGATGCGCGGTTTCGGCTCCCGCGCCACCTTCGGGGTGCGAGGGGTGCGCCTGATCCAGGACGGCATCCCGCTGACCATGCCTGACGGTCAGGGGCAGACCGGCCTGTTCGATCTGGACGGCGCCCGACAGATCGAGGTGCTGCGGGGTCCGCTGTCGGTGCTCTATGGCAACAGCTCGGGCGGTGTGATCCAGGTCGTGTCCGACCTCGATCCTGGCCAGAACCTTGCCGGCGGTGGCGTGTGGGCCGGGGAGGACGACAGTTGGCGCGCCATGCTGGAGGCACGCAGCGACCTGTCCGACGGCCAAGGTGTGGTGGCCGGCAACCTGAGTCGCTTCCAGACCCAGGGCTATCGCGACCACAGCCGCACGCGACGCGACGCGCTGAACCTGCGCGCCCGCACGGTGCTGGGCGAACGCAGCACGCTGACCTTCATTTTCAATCACCTCGACCAGCCGGACACGCAGGATCCGCTGGGTTTGACATCAGCCCAGCTGGCCGAGAACCGCCGCCAGCCGGGCACCAACGCCCTGGCCTTCGACACGCGCAAGTCGGTGCGTCACTCTCAAGCGGGGCTGGCCTGGCAGCATGAGCTGACGAACTCCCAGAGCCTGCGGGTGTCTGCCTATGGCGGCACCCGCCGGGTGGAGCAGTTCCTGGCCTTCGACGGCGCAGGGGCGACATCGTCGGGCGGCGTCGTCGACCTCGACCGCCAGTTTGCCGGCCTGGGCCTGGAGTGGCAGGCCCGCTTGGGCAACGTGCTGTGGATCGCCGGCCTGGACCACGATCGCAGCCAGGAGCGTCGGCAGGGCTTCGTCAACAACAACGGCACCGCCGGAGAAACGCGCCGCGACGAGGACAACGACGCCTCCAACACCGATGCCCGACTGCAGGCCCGATGGACAGCGCACCCTGGCTGGACCCTGGTCGGCGGCGCACGGCATTCGCGCGTGCGCTTCACGATCGATGATCGCTACATCGTGGGGACCAATCCGGACGACAGCGGATCGCGTACCTTCCGCCGCAACAGCGCCATGCTCGGACTGAATGTGGAAATCCGTCCTGAGTTGCATGCCCACGCCAGCGCCGGACGGGGCTTCGAAACGCCCACGCTCGCCGAGATCGCCTACCGGCCCGATGGCCAACCGGGCTCGAACCTGGCACTCGAGCCGGCCCGTCATGACACGGTGGAAGCTGGCCTGAAGGCGCGCGTCGCGCCGGGCCATGAGGCTGAACTCACCTGGTTTCGCACCCGGGTGAGCGACGAGATCGTGACAGCCGGCAATGTGGGCGGACGCGCCACCTTTGCCAACGCGGGGCGCACCTCGCGAGACGGATGGGAGGCAAGCTGGCGGGCGCAGTGGTCACCCCAGTGGCAAAGCACGCTGGCCTTGACGTGGTTGGATGCCCGCTTCGACGAATACCAGAGCGGTGCACAGGACTTCGCGGGCAACCGGCTGCCGGGCGTACCTCGGCGAAACGCCTATGCGGAGCTGGTGTGGCGGTGGGCTCCAGCGTGGCACATGGGACTCGAATGGCGCGCTGTCGGGTCCGTGTTTGCCAACGACGCCAACACCGCTGAGGCCGCCGGCTACGGCGTGAGCCACCTTCGGCTGGGCCACGACGCCGCCCATGGGCCTTGGCGGCTCAAAGCCTTTGCACGGATCGATAACCTGACCGACAAGCACCACGTGGGCTCGGTCATCGTCAACGCTGCTGGACAGCGGTTCTACGAACCGGCTGCCGGCCGGCGTTTCAGCGCAGGGCTGAGCCTGCAGCGGCATTGGTAGCCCGCGTCAGGGTGCGCGCACCTCGATCTGCATCTGACTGAACCATCGCGCCAACACGGCGATATCGTCGTCGCGAAGCCCGCGAGCCACGACGTTCATGACCTCGTGACGTCGCTCCGCGCTTCGGTAGGCCCGCAGCTGTGCCGCCAGATAGCTCTCGGGCTGGGCCGCAAGATGCGGGGCATCGGGCGTAATGCTGCGGCCATCCACGCCATGACACCCCTGGCATTGCAGCACCGCCGGCGGCGGCTGGACGCTCTGTGCCGACGCACAGGCAGCAGCCAGCCACAGCAAGCCGGGCGCGCAGTGCCTGAACGGCTCACTCGCCCGCATAGTGAATGCGATAGATGGCCCCGGCGAAATCGTCCGACACCAGGATCGACCCATCGGGCAGTTGCGCCACATCGACCGGACGACCCCGGTATTGGCGCGTCTGCGGGTCCAGCCAGCCGTCAGCGAAAACCTCCGTCTTGTCCGCCGAGCCATCGGACTTCAAGGAAGTGAACATGATGCGCGCACCGATGGGGGTCGTGCGGTTCCACGATCCATGCTGGGCCGAGAAGATGCCTCCTCGATACTTCGCCGGGAACTTGTTGCCCGTGTAGAACGTCATCCCCAGGTCAGCCGCATGCGCCTCCATCTCGACCTCCGGTCCGGTCACTCCACGGGGCAGCGGATCCTTGTCATAGCCGTGTTCGGTGATGCGCACCTTGTGCCCGCCCAGCCAGGGATAGCCGAAGTGCTGCCCCGGCTTGGTCGCCCGATTGAGTTCGCCGGGCGGGATGTCATCGCCCATGCCATCGGTCTGGTTGTCGGTGAACCACAGGTCGGTGTTGCGCGGATTGAAGTCCATGCCGACCGAGTTGCGGATGCCGCGCGCATAGACCTCGCGCTTTGAGCCGTCGAATGCATTCATCCGCACGACGCCGCCGATGCCGACCTCGTCATACAGTTTCAGTTTGTCGCGTGGCTGCACGTTGAAGGGCTGGCCCAGGGCGACGTAGAGCATGCCGTCCTTGCCGATCCGGCACACCCGCGCACCATGGTTGAAGGACTCCTCCTCCACCGGGATCAGCTTGCCCTGGGGCACGACCTCGATGACGGCGACATCCGGGCTTTCATAGAAGAACTCCGCGGCCGGAAAATTCAGCACGCGGTTGTGTTCGACCACGACCAGGAACCCGTCGCGCGTCCAGCACAGGCCATTGGGCACCTTGAAGTTCAACGAAGGCGCAAAGGCCTTGACCTCGTCGGCCGTGCCATCGCTGTCGCGGTCGGTCACCGCCCACACCGTGGTCTTGCGCGTGCCGACGAACAGCATGTTGGTGGAAGGCGCCACGGCCATGTGGCGGGCATCGGGCACGATCGCGTACAACTCGATCTTGAATCCCGGCGGCAGATTGACCCGTCTGAGGTTTTCTCTCAAGGCATTCGCCTTGCTCCCGGTCTGCGCGATCGGGGGAATGTTCAGGTCCACGCCAGAGACCTTGAACTGCTTGAGTTTGTCGATGTTGTCTGGCCGCTGCTGGGCCATGGCACTGGTCAATGCAACCGCCATACCGGCCGTTGCCATCACTTTGAACACTATGTTTTTCACCGTCGTCTCCTCGAGTGGTGGATGGTGTGCGTGTCGTCGGCACCGCCGGCCGACTTGCGGCGGTGCGCAGGCGGGACAACGGCCTCTTTAAGATAGGAGTCGCCGTGCCGCCCTGCCAGGCGACGGGTCGCGCGCGAAGGGTAAGTCCCGAGCACCTTCGATGCTGCAGCGCAGCCAACGAGGTGAGGGGCGTTCCAGGATGGAACAGGCCGTCTTCGCGCCGATCACGCCGCGCCGTGGACCGGCGCCAGGAAGTGCGCCCCACCCGTCATGGGCGCATCGATGAGCCGGTGCATGTCGTCCGGATCGTCCGCATGCCGCTGGGCGACGGCCTGGATCGTCGCCTGCTCGCTCTCGAAAGCATCGACCACGGCCGGGTCGTAGTGGCTGCCCCGGCAGCCGCAGATCACGGCGACGGCGGCGTCGTGCGGCAGCGCTTCCTTGTAGCTGCGCACGCTGATGAGCGCGTCGTAGACCGTGGCCAGCCCGACGATGCGTCCTGCCAGCGGAATCGCCTCGCCTGCCAGCCCTCTGGGATAGCCCGTGCCGTCCCAGCGCTCGAGGTGGGTCAGCGCAACCTCCTGGGCGAGATCCATCAAGGCGCAAGGTGCTCCAAGCTGCTCCCGGGCGCGGGCCAGCAACTCGTGGCCTCTCGTGGTGTGGGTCTTCACGATGGCGAACTCGTCGGGCGTCAGCCGGCCAGGCTTGCGCAACAGATGCCGCGGAATCTCGAGCTTGCCCAGGTCATGCAAGGGTGTGGCCCGCACCAGCAGCTCCAGCCGGTTGTCGTCGAGTTCGTCGTGCCGCCCCGTGATCCGGCGCCAGGCCCGGCCCAACACGCGCACATAGCCCTGCATGCGCCGCAGGTGGCGGGCGGTCTCGTTGTCCCGACGCTCGGCCATGAGCGCGAGGGTCCACAGCAGCGCATCACGTTCGAGAGCGGCTTCACGTGTGCGCTGTTGGAGCTCCGCGTCGAACCGGCGGCTGCCCTCGCGCAGCAGCGCCGACACCCGCTGAAGCTGCAGATGCGGCAGCAGCCGAGCCAGCACCCGCCGCTCGCTCCAGGGAGGGCTCAACACGTCCGCCACGCCCTGCGACAGCCAGGCCTCCACCTGAGCCTCTGGCACCTCGTTGGCCAGCGCCACCAGGGGCACGCCCCGCCACCCGGGCGCCTGTCGCGCCCACGCCAGCCGCTCCTCGCCGGCCGGTCCGGTGGCATCCACAAGCATCAGGTCGGCCGGCCCGCTTCCGGGCTCTTCCAACCGGGCGTAGGGCGCCAGCCAGTCCCTCAGCGCCTGCCATGCGCCAGCGGCTTCTCCCAGGATGGCCACCCGGGGCCGTGCGTGATCGGGCTCGTTCATGAGATGCTCCTGCGCACATCCTGCGCCTGAAGTCCCCTGGCTTGCAAGCGCGCCCGTGTGACGGATGCCCCCCGGGCAGGGGGTTCAACCCGGCAAGGCAGCGTCGCTCGGCGGCAACTGGGGGGCCAAGGTGGGCAGGTGCACGGTGAAGCAGGTGCCTCGCCCCGGCTCCGACGCCACCTCAATGCGCCCGCCGAGCAGCGAGGTCACCAAGGTATGGACGATGTGCAGGCCCAATCCGCTGCCCCCGCGCCCCAGCGCCGTCGTGTAGAACGGCTCGAAGATCGCCTCGCAGGCCTCGGGAGGGATGCCCTTGCCGTTGTCGTGCACGAGCAGCATCACCATCTCCTGCCCTTGGGCGCGCGCCTCGATCCACACCAGGCCATCCGGGCGCCCCTCGAAAGCATGCTGCACCGCGTTGTGCACCAGGTTGACCAGCACCTGGCCCAGCGGCCCCGGGAAGCCCTCCAGCACCAGGCCCGCCGGTATCTCCGCGCGAATGTGGCAGGGAGCGCCCTTGAGCAAGGGCTTCAGCAGCCGGAGGTTCTCGTCGACCAGTTCGTCCAGAGCGAAACGCCGGCGATGGGTGCTCGCCCGGTCGACCGCCACGTGCTTGAAACTGGCGATCAATTCTCCCGCGCGCTGCAAGTTGCGCGTGAGCAAGTCGCTCGCCGCCGTGGCCTCGCTCAGGTAGGTTTCCAGGGCTGAACGGCGCGGGGCCTGCACGAAATCCCGGGCAAACTCGCGCGTGCGATCGGCCAGCGTCGTGGCCGCCAGCAAGCTGGTGCCCACGGGGGTGTTGAGTTCATGGGCCACGCCGGCCACCAGACGGCCCAGCGCAGCAAGCTTCTCGGCACGCATCAGTTCCTGGGCAGTGACGCGAAGAGCCTCGGTGCGCTCCTGCACCCGCGTCTCCAGGTGACGGTTCAGCTCGGTGAGGCGCTCCGCCAGCTCGGCCAGACGGCGCTCGTTGTCCTTGCGAACCGAGATGTCGCGGATCATGCCCAGCAGCAGTTCCTCGCCGCGCATGTCCACACGGTTGATCGAGACCTCGGCATCAAAGGGCTGTCCGTCCAGGCACTGGTGGCGCCACTCGAAGAACTGTGGCTTCCCGCGAGCGGCAGCGTCCAGATGCCCGGCCATGGCCTGGGCCGACAGACGACCATCGGGCTGGACCTCGGGCGACACCATCGCCGGCTTGGCGCCCAGCAGTTGCCCCTTCGAGGCCCTGAACAATGCGAGAGCGGCCTCGTTGCACTGTACGAAAATGCCTTGCCGCACAAGCACGATGGCATCGCGCGCGGTGTCGAAGAGGCTGCGGTAGCGCTGCTCCGAGGCCTCCAGCGCCAGGCGGGCCTGGCGCTCGAGCGTCACGTCGCGCAGAACAGCCAGCGCATGCGGCTCGCCGTCCAGCAACAGCACCGTGGCATGCATGCGGCAGATGCGCTCGTCGCCGGCGCGCGTTCGCAGCCGCATCTCGAAATCACGCACCGCCTTGTGCGACTGCAGCGCTGCCACCAGGCGATCGCGGTCGCCTTCGTCCACCCACTGACCGAGTTCCACCGTGGTGCGGCCCAGGGCGCGCAGGCGTGGACAGCCGGTCAGCGTCGACCAGGCATCGTTGATTTCGACGATCAGGCCGTCGGCCAGGCGGGTGATGGAAATCGCATCCGGCGTGGCCCAGAAGGCCGCCGCGAGCTTTGCCTCCAGCAGCCGATGCGCCGCCTCGGCACGGCGCTGGGCGCCACGGTCATGGGCCACCCACACCACCAGCGCTCCGTCGCGCGTATTCACGACCGTCACCGACAGTTCCAGCTCGAGCGGCTCGCCGTCTCGCCGCCGCATGCGCACCGGCCGGTTGAGCACACGGCCTTCGCGCACCACCTGAGCCGTCAGCGCCTGCCGTTCGCCGAGGTCCATCCACAGGCCCAGATCGAGTGCCGATCGGCCCAGCGCTTCCTCCCGCCGGTAGCCGAACTGGGTTTCCCACGCCGCATTCACGTCCAGGAAGGCGTTGCTATGACGATCAATCACGGCCACCGGATCAGGCATCAAGTCGAACAGGGGGCGCACGCGGCGCTCCCGGTCGGCGTCGGCACTGTCGGCGCTGTGAGGCGGCAGTTGGAAGGGGCGCAGCACAAGCAGCAGCCCCGACCCCGGCAGGGCTGACGCCCACAACTGCCAACGGTCACGGGGTCCGCCGCCCATCGGCTCGACGACATCGCCCTCGATGGACGCGCCGCCCTCCGCCACGTGGGCCAATCGAGCCAGCAAGCCCACAGCGTCCAAGGCCGGCAGGACCCGGGCGAGAGGCTGTTCGGGTTGGGCGCCAGACACAAGCAGGTCATGGCCGCGCGGGTTGGCAAAGCGCCAGCGCAGCACACCGTCCGGGGTGAGCGCACATTCCAGCGCCGCCAACGGCAGCGCCATCAGCCATCGCTCGGCCCGCGAGGGCCCGACTTGGTCGACGTCTTCCGGATTCATACGCATCGCAGCAGGCAGAGATCACATTCTCCCTTGCATCGAGGCCGTCAGCCTGCGCAAGCAGATGAAAGGCAAAGCTACGGCGCAGCTCCAGGCCGCCTGAGTCGCACTACACTGCGGATATCCCCGCCGACATGGCCCGCCCCCGGCGGGCCATGTGCGTTTCAGGAGCCCGCATGCCTCTTGCGTCGTCAGCGTCCATCCATTTCGGCCTGGCCGGCCGCGTCACCGTCATCACGGGCGCCGCCCAGGGCATCGGCCAGGCCTGCGCCGAGCGCTTCGCGCTCGAGGGGGCGCCCGTGGTGCTGCTCGATGTGGACGACGCCCGGGGCGAAGCACTGGCCAACCGGCTGGGCTCGCAAGGCGCCCAGGCCCTCTACCGCCATTGCGACGTGGGCGACAAGGCCCAGGTGGACGCTGCCGTGGCCGCCGCCCTCGATCGCTTCGGCCGCCTCGATGTCCTGGTGAACAATGCCGGCATCTTCCGCGCGGCCGACTTCCTCGACATCGCCGAGGCCGATTTCGACGCCGTGCTGCGCGTCAATCTCAAGGGTGCCTTCCTGATGGGCCAGGCCTGCGCACGCGCGATGGTGCGCCAGGGCACGGGCGGCGCCATCGTCAACATGAGCTCGGTGAACGGCGTGATGGCCATCCCCAGCATCGCCAGCTACAACGCCAGCAAGGGCGGCGTGGACCAGCTCACGCGTGTCATGTCCCTCGCCCTGGTGGACCATGGCATCCGGGTGAACGCCGTGGCCCCCGGCACCATCGCCACGGAGCTCGCTCGACAGGCCGTGCTCGGCAGCGACGAGGCCCGAGCGCGCATCCTCAGCCGCACCCCGATGAAACGCCTGGGCGAGCCGGCCGAGGTGGCCGATGCCGTGGCCTATCTGGCCTCCGATGCGGCCAGCTACATCACCGGAGAAATCCTCTACGTGGACGGCGGACGGCGCACCCTCAACTACACCGTCCCGATCGGCTGAGCCGGGCGCGTCGAGCCATGAGCCGCGGCTGGTCCCTCGTCTATGTCGCTGACCCGATGTGTTCGTGGTGCTACGGCTTCGCGCCCGAACTCGAGCGCGTGCGTGAGGCTCATCCGCACCTGCCCGTGCAACTGGTGATGGGCGGCCTGCGGCAGGACGAGCGAGCCATGGACGAGCGATTGCGGACCCACCTGCGCCGTCACTGGGGCGAGGTGGCCAGCCGCAGCGGGCAACCTTTCGATCTCGCCTGGCTGCAGCGCGAGGACTTCGTCTACACCACCGAACCGGCCTGCCGCGCGGTCATCACCGTGCGTGAGCGGGCCCCCCTGCTGTGTCTGGCCATGTTCTCGGCCATCCAGCGGGCGTTCTACGCGGAAGGCCGCGACGTGACGCGCACCGACGTCCTGTGCGGACTGGCCGAGGCGATCGGCCTGCCACGGTCCGAGTTCGAGCCCGCTTTCCAGAGCCCGGAGCTTCGCGAAGCCACCCTCGACGACGTGGCCATGGTGCATCGCTGGGGCATCGGCGGTTTCCCGACGCTCATCGCGGCGCGCGCGGGCGAAGGCCAGGTCGTGGCGCCAGGCTATGTCGAGGCCCGCTTCGTGATCGAGCAATTGCGGCGCCTGGGCGTGTCCTGAGAACCCGCGGGGCCTTGGCGGCAGTGGCACACTCGGATCTCAAACCTGGACCCGACCCCACCATGAGACTCCTCCACACCATGCTGCGCGTGGGCAACCTGCAGCGCTCGATCGACTTCTACACCAAGGTGATGGGCATGCAGCTGCTGCGCACCTCGGAGAACCCCGAATACAAGTACTCGCTGGCCTTCTTGGGCTATGGCAAGAACCCCGAGCACGCCGAGATCGAGCTCACCTACAACCACGGCGTCGAAAAGTACGACCTGGGCAGCGCCTACGGCCACATCGCCATCGAGGTGCCCGATGCCTATGCCGCCTGCGAGAAGATCCGTGCCAACGGCGGCAACGTCACGCGCGAGGCCGGCCCGGTCAAGGGCGGCAGCACCGTGATCGCCTTCGTGACCGACCCCGACGGCTACAAGATCGAGCTGATCGAACGCAAGCCCGCCGCGGCCTGATCAGGCACGCAGGGCGCCGGCCTCGCGGGCCAGCCGCGTGATGCGCGCCCAGTCGCCAGCCCGGATGGCATCGGCGGGCGTCAGCCAGGAGCCGCCGCAGACCTTCACGTTGGGCAGCGCCAGGAACTGCGACGCCGTCTCCACCGTGATGCCGCCGGTGGGGCAGAACACCACGTCGTGGAAGGGGCTGGCCCAGGCCTTCAGCAGCGGCAGGCCGCCGGCGGCCGTGGCCGGGAAGAACTTCAGGAAGTGCAGGCCATCGGCATTGGCGGCCATCACCTCGCTGCTGGTGGCCACACCCGGCAGGAGCGGCAGGCCGGCCTCGCGGCAGGCGCGGCCGATCTCGGGCGTGTAGCCCGGGCTCACGGCAAAGCGCGCCCCGGCGTCCAGCGAAGCCTGCACGTCGGCGTGCTTGCGCACCGTGCCCACGCCCACGATGGCCTCGGGCACATCGCGTGCAATGGCCTCCACGCACCGCAGGGCCACCGGCGTGCGCAGCGTCACCTCCAGCACCTTCACGCCGCCGTCCACGAGGGCGCGCGCCAGCGGCACGGCATCCTCGACGCGGTCGAGCACGATCACGGGAATCACGGGGCCGTGGTCGGCCAGTTCCAGGGTGTTCATCATGGGCAATCCTTGGGTCACAGCCAGGTGCACGCGCCTTCTTCAGCGGTCAGGACGTTGCGGCGCATGCCGGCAAAGAGTTCACGGCCCAGGCCGCGGCCGTGGGCCTGGGCCAGTTCGGCCGGCTGGGGGGCCACCTCGCGCGCGGCCCAGGTGGCCTCGTCCACCAGCGCCTCCAGCGTGCCGGCCACCGCGTCCAGGCGGATGAGGTCGCCATCGCGCACCTTGCCCAGCGGGCCGCCCGCCAGCGCCTCGGGGCTGACGTGGATGGCCGCGGGCACCTTGCCCGAGGCCCCGCTCATGCGCCCGTCGGTGACCAGCGCCACCTTGTAGCCCTTGCCCTGCAGCACGGCCAGCGGCGGCGTGAGCTTGTGCAGCTCGGGCATGCCATTGGCTCGCGGGCCCTGGAAGCGCACCACGGCCACGACGTCGCCTTCGAGTTCGCCCGCCTGGAAGGCCTGCAACAGGGCCTCCTGGCTGTCGAAAACCCGCGCCGGGGCCTCGACGATATGCCGGTCTTCCGGCACAGCCGAGATCTTGATCACCGAGCGGCCCAGGTTGCCTCGCAACAGCTTCAGTCCCCCGGTGGGGCTGAAGGGCTGCCCGGCGCGACGCAGCACGCTGTCGTCGCCGCTGTCGGCGCTCAGGTCCTGCCAGGCCAGACCCGCCTCGGCGCGCACGGGCACGCGGGTGTAGGCGGCCAGGCCGCCCTCGGCCACGGTGGCCACGTCGGCATGCATGAGGCCGGCGTCGATGAGTTCGCGGATCACGAAGCCGGGCCCGCCGGCCTCTTGGAAGTGGTTCACATCGGCACTGCCGTTGGGATAGACACGCGCCAGCAGCGGCACCTCGGCCGAGAGGTCGGAAAAATCATTCCAGTCGATGAAGATCCCCGCCGCGCGCGCCACCGCCACCCAGTGGATGAGGTGGTTGGTCGAGCCGCCGGTGGCCAGCAGGGCCACCATCGCGTTCACGATGACCCGCTCGTCCACCAGCCGGCCGATGGCCGTGCGCTCAGGTGCGCGCAGGCTGCGCAGCGCCGTGCGCACCGCTTCGCGGGTGAGCTCCTCGCGCAGCTCGGCATGCGGGTGGATGAAGGCCGCGCCCGGCACGTGCAGGCCCATCGCCTCCAGCAGCATCTGGTTGCTGTTGGCGGTGCCATAGAAGGTGCAGGTGCCGGCCCCATGGTAGGCCGCCGATTCGGCCGCCAGCAGCTCGGCGCGACCGACCAGGCCCTGAGCGTACTGTTCGCGCACCTTGGCCTTGTCGCTGTTGGACAGGCCCGAGCTCATCGGCCCGGCGGGCACGAACACGCAGGGCAGGTGTCCGAAATGCAGGGCGCCGATCAGCAGGCCCGGCACGATCTTGTCGCACACGCCCAGCAGCAGGGCCGCGTCGAAGACGTCGTGCGACAGCGCCACGGCCGTGCCCATCGCGATGGTGTCGCGCGAGAAGAGGCTCAGCTCCATGCCCGGCTGGCCCTGCGTCACGCCGTCGCACATGGCGGGCACACCGCCGGCCACCTGCACCGTGGCCCCCAGACGGCGCGCCTCGTCGCGGATCACAGCCGGAAAGCCCTCGTAGGGCTGGTGGGCCGAGAGCATGTCGTTGTAGGCCGTGACCACCCCCAGATGGGGCGCCTTCTCGGCCACGACACGGAACTTGTCGGAGGACGGCAGTGCAGCGAAGGCATGCGCCACATTGGCGCAGCCCATGCGGTCGGCGCCACGGGGGCGTTGCGCGGCCCAGTCCACACCGTCGAGATAGGCCCGCCGCGTGGCGGTGCTGCGCTCGGCAATGCGCTGGGTGACTTCCTGGAGGACGGATTTCATCGGGGAGCGGCGCGCTGGGGGGCGCGCGGTTGTAACCTATACCCCAATTCTTAAGTAACTTGGTTACATCGTCAAATCAAGACGCACCCACCCCGCCCCCCGGGGTGGATTTATTGCAGGTGCAGTTCGACGCGACGTGCTTCGCGCGGATCGCCATCGCCCAGGGTCAGGGCGGGCCTGCGCAACACCAGCTGGGCTGGCGGCACACCGTCGGCTTCCAGCGCATGGCGCACCGCCAGGGCACGCTGCTTGGCCAGCTCGGCATTGGCCGCGGCGCTGCCACTGGCATCATGGAATCCGGAGATATAGACCGTGTCGCCGCTGCTGCGCGCCCGCTCGGCCACCGCGCTCAGCGCGGACACCGCCTCGGGCGACAGGCTGGCCTGGCCCAGCTCGAAGTAAAGACGCAGGGCCGGCTCGCCGATCAGGGCCACCTCTTCTGCCGCCTCGCCCACGTCCTCGCGCTGCACGGCCGGCGCGGCCGGGCCCGACAGGGTGCGCACGGTGGCAAAGCCGATCACGGCGGCCACCACCAGGCCCACCACCGTGAACACCACCCACAGGCCGACACGGCGGGTATCGTCGTTGTCCTGATCCGACATGGAAGCTCCCTAGAGGTTGAACTTGCGGTACAACATCACGCCAAGCCCTGCATTGTAGGCAGGGCCGACGCACCGTCCGTGAACCCCTCCGCCCCACCCCCACCCGATCTGGGCCACGTGCCCGTGCTGCGCGACCCCCAGGTGATGCTGGAGCAGACCCTGGCGCAGTGGCCGCCCGGCGGTGATCTCTGGGTCTTCGGCTATGCCTCCCTGATCTGGAACCCCGAGATCGAGCACGACCAGCGGCACCCGGCCCGTGTGCACGGCTACCACCGCCGCCTGAGCATGTGGTCGCGCATCAACCGCGGCACCCCGCTCGAGCCCGGCCTCGTCTTTGCGCTCATGCCCGGTGGAGCCTGCCAGGGCATGGTCTTCCGGGTGCCGCGTGCCATTGCCCGGCGCGAGCTGGACAAGTTGTGGCAACGCGAGATGCCCACCGGCGTGTATGACCCGCGCTGGCTGCCCTGCCGCACGGCCCATGGCACGGTGCGCGCGCTGGCCTTCACTCTCAGCCGCGACAGTCCCAACCACACGGGTTCGCTGGACGAGGCGCGCCTGCTGCACATCTTCCGGCATGCCAGAGGCCGTTACGGCACGACGCTGGATTATGTGATGCGCACGGAGCGCTGCCTGCGCGATCACGGCATCCACGACCGCGCCCTGTCCCAGTTGCTGGCACTCGCCCGTCGGCATGGTCTGTGCTGACGCCTCGGCGATTCAGGGACGTTGCCGTTGCTCGCGCTGTGCGGACTTCACCCCGGCCGCCGGCGGCCACTGCGCCTGCGCAGCCACCAGATCGCTGCTGGTGTCGATGTCCAACAGGACCCCGGGATCGTCCACCTCCACGGCCGCCGCAGGGTAGCGGGCCAGGATGCGGCGCGCTCCTTCGTCGCCGCCCAGGACGGCGAGTTCCGAGTACAACTCTGCCGAGAATGCGACAGGATGGCCGCGACGTCCGCCGTGCTGCGCAAAGGCCACGGCGTGGTCGGAGAGCGCATTGGCCACGGCACGCAGCGTGGCCGGGCGCACGAGCGGCATGTCGCCTGGCAGCACGAGCCATCCCGTCGCGTCGCCACGGGCCCGCACGCCCGCCGCGATCGAGTAGCCCATGCCCAGGTGGTCGCCGTTGCCCGGGCTGCTCGTGGGCACGACGACGACATCCTGGGTGGCCACCCAGCTCTTGACCATGTCGCGCAAGGCGCTCGTCGTCACCACCACCATCCGCAGGCGGCTGGCGATGACCTGCCGCAGGGTCGCGCCCAGCACAGTGGTGTCGCCAAGGGCCTGGGTCAGCTTGTGACCCTGGCCTTCGAAGCGCAAGCCGGCCCCCGCCGCAAGGACGATGACCACGGGCGCTGCCGCCATGAAGAATCCTCCGTGTTTGAGTTGCGCCGATCTCGGGCGACGCTGCTTCCAATGGAATCCCAGCCCGCCTCCGCGCGCCACTGGGGTCTGTCCGAATGGGGACAGGCCCTAGGGACCGACCCGCTTGGGGTCGGTGCCGATGGCAGGGTGTGAATCATCGCACTGCCTATACTGACCGCCATGGACAAGCGACTTGCCGATCTTCGAAAAAGCTATGAGCGCGCCGAGTTGGACGAGCAGCATGCCGACGACGACCCGCTGCGCCAGTTCCGTCGCTGGCTGGACGAGGCCCTCGCCGCCGAACTGCCCGAACCGAACGCCATGACGGTGGCCACGGTGGGGCCGGACGGCCGGCCCTCCACGCGCATCGTGCTGATCAAGGGCTGCGACGAGCGGGGCCTCGTGTGGTACACGAATTATGAGAGCCGCAAGGGCCGCGAGCTCGCCGCGCACCCCTTCGCTGCGCTGCAGTTCCACTGGGTCGAGCTCGAACGAGTGGTGCGTATCGAAGGCCGGGTGGACAAGGTCAGCGAGACAGAGTCTGACGAGTACTTCCGCTCACGGCCGCTGGATTCGCGCATCGGGGCCTGGGCCTCCCCGCAGAGCCAGGTGATCGCCTCCCGCGGCGTGCTGGTGGCCAATGCGGCCCGCTACGCGGCCCAGTTCGCGTTGAACCCGCCGAGGCCGCCGCATTGGGGAGGGTACCGGCTCACAGCCGACCGCTGGGAGTTCTGGCAAGGACGCAAATCGAGGTTGCACGACCGGTTGAGCTATCGCCGGGACGCCGGCGGGCAGTGGATCAAGGAGCGGCTCGCGCCCTGAATCCCCGTCGGGTTCAGGCGGGCATCAGGCGATCCAGGGCGTCCAGGAAACGATGCACGTCGATCGGCTTGGTCCAGTAGTCGTCAAAGCCGGCATCGCGGGCGCGCTTCACATCATCGGGCATGGCATTGGCCGACAAGGCAATGCATGCCAAGCCTGCGGTGCGTGGATCCCGTCTGAGGCGCTGCAGGACCTCCACGCCGTCGAAGTCCGGCAGGTGCATGTCCACCAGCACGAGATCGGGCATCAGTTCACGGGCCATGGCCACGCCGGTCTCGCCATCGCCGGCGACGTGCAAAGCCAGGCCCGGCCGAAGCGCCAGCAGTTCCTGCACGAGCAGCACGTTGACCTCGTTGTCCTCCACATAGAGCAGGCGGCCGCGCCTGTGTTCGACCGCTGAGGCAAGGGGGGCGCTCGCCGCCTGCGGCACAGCCTGGTCCGGCCATGCCGCCTCGACGTCCGGCAGCCACACTTCGAAGACGCTGCCCGCGCCCGGCGAGCTGCGCACCTCGATGCGGCCGCCCATGTGCGTCACCAGCTGGCGCGCGATCGACAGCCCGATGCCCGTGCCTTCGATGCCCTCTTGCTCGACGCCAAGGCGGTTGAACGGCTCGAAGAGCGCCTCGAGCTGGGCCGGGCTGAGCCCGCGCCCGCTGTCGCGAACCGCCAGCACGCACCAGCCCGTCGCGCGACGCGCTTCGATGTCCACGCGTCCGCCCCGACGGTTGTACTTGATCGCATTGGACACCAGGTTCATCAGCACCTGCCGCAGTCGCCGGCGATCGGCCACCACGTCACCGGCCAATGTGCCCAGGTGGAGGCTCACACCCCCGGCACGGGCCAAGGGGGCCATCAGGTCCAGCACGTCCTTCACCATCTCGGCCCAGCGCACGCGCTCGGGCACGAGATCCACCCCTCCCGCTTCGATGCGCGCCAGATCAAGCACATCGTTGATCAGCGCCAGCAAGTGCCTTCCCGCGGCGTGGATGTGGTCCACCCGCTGCCGCTGGGCAGGGTTCAGGGTCTCCTGGGGATCGGCCAGCAGGACCTGCGTGAATCCCAGCACCGCGTTGAGCGGCGTGCGCAACTCGTGGCTCATGCGGGCGAGGAACTCCGACTTCGCCCGGCTGGCCTGTTCGGCCGCGGCTTTGTCGCGCAGCGCCTGTTCGGTACGCTTGAGCTCGGTGACGTCCCAGTTCACGCCCAGCATGCGCACGGCCCGTCCCTGGGCATCGCGCAGCACCCTGCCGCGGGTGGCCAGCCAGCGTTCGGTCCCGTCAGGCCAGATCACGCGGAACTCGAAGGCCGTACGGTCCATGGCCCCGCTCTTCGCGCCGTCATAGCGGGCCCACATGGCCGCACGGTCGTCCGGATGCACGCAGATCACGCGCAGGTCATCCACGGGGCGCTCGTCGTCAGGGCTCAGCCCTCTCAGCCGGTACATCTGCTCGTCCCAGTGACTGACGCCTTCCAGCAAGTCGCGCTCCCAGGTGCCGATGCCCGCCTCGCGCGTGGCCAGCGCCACGCGTTCGCGCGCCTGCTCCAGCGCCTGTTCGATGCGGCGCCGTTCGGTGATGTCCAGCGCCACCCCCAGCACGGCAAGAGGAAGGCCCTGTTCGTCCCGTTGCACGGCGCGCCGCGTCAGCAAGGTCCGATACTCGCCCTGCAGGTTGCGGTAGCGCGCCACCACATCGACCGCTTCGTCCCCCTCCAAGGCCCGCCGCACGCCTTCCGCAAGCGCTTTGCGATCCTCGGGATGAACCCGCTCGCGCACCGCCGGGATGGGGTGGGCGTGCGAGTCGTCCAGACCCAGGAGCGCGGCCGCCCGGGGGTTGAAGCGCATGGTGTCACTGGCCAGGTCATGCACCCAGATGATGAGTTCGCCCAGTTCCACGGCCATCTCGAACTGCGCTGCCAGCTTGCGCATCTGCAGCCCGAGCTCGAAACCCTCGGTATCGTCAACCAGCACCCCGATCACGCGCTCCGGCAGGCCCGCTTCGTCGGCCAGGACCCGCCACAGCGAATGCACCATGCGCACGCCACCGGTGCGCGGCCTCAGACGGTAGTGCAGGTGGTAGGCCCCTGGCGCGACGATGCTGGACTGCCAGGCTTGCAGGACGCGCTCGCGGTCCTCGGGGTGGACGAGCTGGCGGATGGTCTCGATGTCCGGAGCCTCGGCCTGCAACGGAAGACCGTAGAAGCGGAACATGTGTTCGTCCCAGTGGGCGCGTTGGCCGTCCAGACTGCGTTCCCAGACCGCCAGGCGTCCGAAATCCTGGGTCATGGCCAGGCGCTGAACCAGGCCAGGGTCTGCCGGCGCCGCCGGGCCCGGGCCGATGCGGCCCAACCACCCACGACGGCCATCCGCCGATGCATGAGGCTGAAGATGCAGCATCCCCCCCGGCGCCATCACGAAGGGGCCCACATCCTGCCCCTGGACCAGCGCCGCGTGCGCCTGAAGCCGAAGCGCCGGGGCGAGGCCCTCGATCAGCGCGGCAAGGGTGACACCCTGTTCAAGGCGGCCCTCACACCAGCGCCGCCACGCCCGGTTCCCGTACACGACCTGTCCAGCCTCGTCCGCCAGAAAGAGCGCCTCGGCAGACAAGTCCAACAGGCCTTGCACCGCAGGATCCGCGAAGGCCGGTGGCGCGGGGTCGGTACCGGAGGAGGAATGGGTCATGGGGAGACACCCAAGGCAGGGTGCCGCCCAGTGTACCCAGAGGCTGCCCCCAGCCTCAACGCGCGGGGCGCGCGTCCGTCAGGCGGTAGAAGAGCCCGTAGGGGTCGTTCTCGAGCACGGCCAGGCGCCCCTCCACCACCACCGGGTCGATGCTGTAGCGCACCGGCGAGGCCGCCCGCACCTCGACCAGGCCCTCGGGACCGGCGGGAATGCAGAAGGAGCAGGTGGTGGGCACCGACGACAGGATGAAGTGGTGCTGACGCTCAGCTGCGTCCAGCGGCATCATGAAACCCTGCACCTTCACGATCTGCCGGTCCAGGGCCTTGACCGCCGCCGGAAAGATTGGTCGGATGCGGGTGCGCTCGGGCTTGGTGGTGACCGAGCCGAGCAGCTTCCACGACAGCACGCCCTCACGCTCCTGCAGCGGCGGAATGGGGCTGTCGGGGCTGTGGAAACCGGGGCCACTGCCCAACGGGGCGGCCGGAGCCCCGCCGCCCAGGGGCGAGGCGAGCTGGGCCCATGCCCGGCCTGCCCCGAGGGCCAGCGCGGTAGCCAGGAGTTGGCGGCGCCCCTTCATGGGATGGCTCAATGCACGTGGCGCATGCCGCAGTGCTTGCCGATGGCGAGGCCCTTGCAGGCCGCCTGCAATTCCTTCACACAGGCGTCCTCGCCCTTGCCCGACTCCAGGCAGCGCGCCGCTGCTTCGTGGGCGGCCGCCATGGCACGGTGGCGCTCGATGTCCTTCTTCACGTGATCGGACAGGGACGGAGCCTGCTGGGACCATGCGGCAGAGGCGCCCAGCATCAACATGGCGCCGAGGGCAGTCAGGAGCGAGGAACGGAACAGCATGAACGGCATCCTTTGCGATGGGTACGGTGGGACACGATGTCCTTGGAACTCCCTGGCGCTGCAAGGTTCACTCTCATCACCTCTCAGCGCGGGGCCTGCAGCAGGCGGGTCACGTCAAGCCGGTAGGCCTGCCAGGCAGGCACAGCCGCCCCAAGCACGGCGATCACCAGGGTGGCGCCCACCACACCCCACTGGCCGTCAACCCAGGTCCAGCCGGTCAGGGCGATGGATTGCCGGGCCTCCAGCCACCAGCCTAACAGCTGCGTCAAGCCATGCCCGAGCAGCAAGCCCGCGATCAGCCCCCCCGCGGCCAGCCACAGGGCCTCGGCCAGCACCACGGTCGCCACGCGCTGCGGGCGGGCGCCGAGCATGCGCAGCATGGCCAGGTCATTGGCCCGCTCGCGCACCGCATGGTACAGACCGATGAACACCGACAGACCCGCCACCGCCAGGAGCACCACCCCGAACCCGCGCAAGACCTCGGTCCCCACACCCACCATGCGCAGCAGGCGTGCCGTCTCCAGCGCCGGGGAAGCCGCCTGCAGGGCCGTCTCGGCATTGATGAGCCGGGGCAGGCTCACGGCCGCCAGCGGGCTGCGGTAGCGCAGCAGCAGCAGCGTCACTTCGCGCTCGGCCTCCAGGTAGCGCCGGTCCTCCTCGTCGAGCGCCGTTTCGGCCTCATGCACCTCCCATACCGACTCGGTCGAGGTGAGGATGAGACGATCGATCACACTGCCGGTGGGCGCCAGCACCCCCACCACGGTGTAGGGCGATTCGCCATGGGGCTCGCCATCGCCCCCGAGGCCGTGCACTCCCACGAAGCGCCCACCCACGCCCAGGCCGGTACGCCGGGCGGCCTCGGCACCGACCACCGCCTCCAGCGGCGCCGACCAGAGCCTGCCTTGCGCAAACCGTGCGCCGCGGTCCTCCAGGTAGGCCGGCTCGGTGCCCACGATACGGTGGCCGCGGTAGCTGTCGCCCAGCGAGATCGGGATCACCGAGTCCACCAGCGGATGAGCACGCCAGCGCTCCACCGACTCGGCCGGGATGTTGCCGGTGGGCACGTCCAGGTGGAACACCCCCGAGAGGATGAGCTGCATCGGACTGCCCTTGGCACCCACGACGAGGTCGATGCCGGCAAGATCACGCTTCAGCGCGTCTTCGAGCTGCTGACTCACCAGCAGCACCACGGTCACCGCCGCCAGGCCCAGGGCCAGCAACAGCAGGTTGAGCGCGGTCACCAGCGGGCGCGCCCACAGGTAGGTCCAGGACAGGCGGGCGAGGTTCACAGGCGCAGCTCCATCGGCGATGCCACCGCCAAGGCATCCGCCACGCGGCGGTCATGCGTGGCCACCACCAGGGTGGCTCCTCGCTCTTGCGTCGCATGCCTCAGCAGGTCCAGCACCGTCCGAGCCGAGTCGTCGTCGAGGCTCGCCGTGGGTTCGTCGGCGATCAGCAGCCGCGGCCCGCGCAGCAGGGCCCGCGCCAGCGCCACACGCTGCGCCTGGCCGCCGCTCAATTCATGGGGCCGCCGCCCGGCCAGCTCGGCCACCCCGAGCTGGGCCAGCGTGGACCGGATGGTCTCGCGGTCCACTGAACGGTCCGCGGCCGCCCATCCGGCCAAGGCCAGGTTGTCGGCCACGCTCAGGCTGTCGCTCAGATGCAGGCGCTGGGGCAGCACGCCCACATGGCGGGCCCGCCAGGCGTCGCGCTCGTGCGGGCCAAGGGTGTGAACGGCCACGCCATCCACGTCGAGCCGCCCGTCCACTGGCGTCAGCAGGGCCCCCAGCAGCGCCAGCAGGGTCGATTTGCCCGTGCCCGACGCCCCTCTCAGCAACAGCAATCCACCATCAGCCAGCTGCAGATCCGGGAAGCGCAGCAACGGGCCCCGTGGGTAGCGATAGGCCAGCCCCTCCCAGACGATCATCCGCGGCGCACCTTGTCTGCAAAGGTCCGGCGGAACTTCTCGACCTTGGGTGCCACGACGTAGGCGCAGTAGCCCTGGTCCGGATGGTTCAGGAAGTAGTCCTGGTGGTAGGGCTCGGCGGGCCAGTAGTTGTCCACCGGTGCCACCTCGGTCACGATCGGATCCTTCCAGGCGCCGGCCGACGTCAGCTCGGCGATCATCGCGCGCGCCACGCGCTCCTGGTCGGCGTCGTGCACATAGATGCCCGAACGATACTGCGTGCCCACATCGTTGCCCTGCCGGTTCGGCGTGGTGGGATCATGGATCACGAAGAAGATTTCGAGGATCTCTCGCAGGCTGAGGCGCGCCGGGTCGAAGCGCACGCGCACGACCTCGGCATGGCCGGTGTCGCCCGAGCACACCTGCTCGTAGCTGGGGCTGTGCCAGCTGCCGTTCGAATAGCCCGACTCGACATCGAGCACGCCCTCGACCCGGTCGTAGACCGCCTCCAGGCACCAGAAGCAGCCGCCACCTAAAGTGATCGTCTCAGTCTTGCAAGCTGTTGATTCCATTCACTTTTCTCCAGACTGCCTCTGTTCACCCACTACGCAACCAGCCAAAAAGCGTGCATGATCTGCCAAAGACTTTGCCAAAAGTTGAGAGGTAGACCATGGCAACCACCCTGCCCCGAGGCATCCAGCTTGTCACCTGGAAGAACGCTGACAAGTCAAAACAGGTCCGCTACAGGGTCCGCATCCAGAGGAAGGACCTCAAGGAAGATCGCCTGTTCGACAGTTTAGATGAAGCTAAAGAGTTCTTGGCACTGTCAAAAAGTGTCCATGGCAAAGAGAAGATCTTTACCCTCACTGAACAGCAAAAAGCTGAACAGGAAATTATTGCCAATTACCTGAACTCCCCTCCTATCGAGCACTACTTTGATCTCTTCCTTGAAACGTACCACAGGAAGAATTCAAATGACACTGAGCTTGAACGCAGGAGAAAAACCAACACAAAAGCATTTTTCAACATCCTGAGGCGTACAGAAGTTGAAAAACATGATCCCAGCTTTAAGGGGATCATTGCCCAGATCATGCCCAGAGACAGAACACCTCTTGGCAAGTTGAAGATCCAAGATATCACCCCCTTTGAAGTAAATTCCTACATCAAGGAAAGACTCAAAGCAGGGATTAAACCTCTGTCAATTCATAGGGAACTGACTCACCTCAGCGTGCTTTTCAAGAAGTTGCCCAACCTTGAACCTGGAATCAAGACCAACGGCAACCCAGCACTTGAATTTGACAAAGACCTTCTTAAGATGACAGATGGTCAGCAAGTCAATTTGCACAAAAAGAGGGAATTCAGACTCAGCACTGAAGATGAAGAAAAGCTGATCAAAGCACTCAACGAATACAGCAACCCAGAACTAAAGCAGATTGTTTTGCTCTCCCTCCTGACCTCAATGCGCAGAAGTGAGATCATCACTTTGAAATGGGAACAAGTTCACGAGGACTTTATTCAACTCTATGTTACGAAGTCCAAGAAGCCTAGAAAAGTATTTCTGACCAAACAGGCAAAAGAACTGATTGAGCAGATCCCCAAGAAGGATGATCGGCTTTTCCATTTCACAATTTCAGGTTTTGAGGGTAGCTTTGCCAAGTTTTTGGAGAAAAACACCCTCACCCATCTTCGATTTCATGACTTCCGCCGAGAGTCAATCAGCAGGTTCATTGAACACTTTGGCAGAGACTCAAGCGTCCTTGTGACTGAAATTCTGGGCTTCCAGAGCATCGCCAAATTTGAAGAACTCTATGCAAGGAACAGGGTTCAGGAAGTCAAGGATGAGGAAAGTTTGAAGCAGCATGTTGGACACAGCAGCAAGCAAAAAACGAAGCTCTACACCGTATTGAAATCGAACCCTATTGACAGCAAGTAAAATTTCCTAGGATAATTTCCCATGGCAAAAACCACCCCCAAGGATCAGCAGATGCCCACTCTTGCAGAAGTACGTGCCCAGATGGAAGCTCTCAAGCAGCAGGAAGCAGAACTTCTTGCCAAGGAGCGTGAGCCCATCATTGCCCAGATGAAGGAGAACATTGCTGCTTACAACATCACTGCTGCTGAACTTGGGTTCACCCTCAAGAAGGGCAAAAAGGCATCTAAGCCAGCCACTGAGAGTGAAGAAAAAGAGGCAGTGATCAAGTACAGGGATGGTGCGAACACTTGGACTGGTGGACGAGGTAGGAAGCCCAAATGGGTGACTGAAAAGATCGCCGCTGGTGAAGATATCGAGAAATATAAAGTCGCCTGATCAACCCAGGGAGGAATTTATGAAAAGAATCAAAGTTCACTACTACCATTTTGTAGTGCCTAAAGACGCTCCACCTATCGCAGATGTACTTAAGGCCCTTGAGCAACAGGATTTGAAGCAAAGAGAAAAGCTTTGCGGCTTCCAAACTATTCGCCTAGACGAAATTTCGGAACGGAATCTAGCTGATGGATCAGTTAACTGGCTTTTAAAGTTCAGCAAATTTCGTGATGACAACTGGCCGGGTGTTACTGCCGCTGGTCAACCAGCCAAGGATCTTGAACTTGAGGATGGGGAGATTCTGTCAGAGGAAACTGTTGCCATCTACTCGACCAAGAATGACCGCCTGGTCATTCAGTACAACCACTATGGCGTCAGAGCTTCAAAGATCAGAGAATATCTGAACCTAGGAATTGCAGAACCAGCAAAGCAATATTCCCTCTCCCCTATTTTAACGAATGAGGCGCTGGAGAAGTACCAGAAGAAGCAGATCGTCACTTCAATTGATGCCTGCATTGAAGGTATCAGCGAGGCTGATTTGGCAGTAATGCAGGGGACCGGCCTAGAAGGCGCTTTGCAAAAGTCTATTGAAAACAAGGCAACAAAGTTTCAGTTCAAGTTCTCTGTTGATGCCCGGGTAAAGAAGAACAAGGTAGAAAGAAATTGGGTTGCAACAATCGTTGATGCAATCACCAACAGAGCAGGCGACAACGACTCTCTTCAAGTTACCGCAAAGGAAAACGAAGAGGATACGGCAGAGCTAATTGATCTTCTGGAATCAAGGAAGTTTACCGAGTTCAATGCTGACCAAGTGGATCGAACCCTTGGCAGAAGATACGACTCAAATCAACTTTTTGGAATTCTAGATCAGTGTCTTAAACAGTGGAATTGACCCATGGCCCTCCCAAGATTTGCAGAAAGGAGCTATCCATATGTGATAGCTTTTGCCATGGGTGGGGCCTGCTGGTGGTTCAAGATCAGTGTTGCATCCCCAAAGCTTGATAGCCTGTTGACCTCTGCAATTAGCGTAACGGCGATCCTTTTGGGCTTTTTGGGGACGGCTAAAGCAATGCTTCTCAGCTTCAAATCAGCCAAATATTCTTGGCTAAAGAGCAATGAAGTGATGTGGAACTTACTTTTAGGCTACTTGAAGTCTGCCTTCAACAGCAGTTTTTTGGCTTGCATTATTTCTCTGTTTTTGCTTGTTTTGGACACCTCCAAGACGCCAGAAAAGCTAGCCCCCTTCATAACACCAGCACTGATAACACTTTATGGCTTGTCGATTGTGACTTTCTACAGAGTTGTTTCGGCATTCTTTTCAATATTAGCGTCAGAGACAAAATAAAAGCCACCTTTAGGTGGCTTTTTCATATTTAGCTCAGACTCATTCAAACCTGAATTTTGCCCCGTCCAAGTACTCCTGAACGTTGTCAATTCCAATCCAGCGACGATTCAGGACCTCAGAAACACTTCCTGTGGTCATTGACCCCCCGAATGGATCAACGACAATGTCACCTTCATCAGTCAAGAACTTGATAAAAAATTCTGGGAGTTGGGCTGGAAAACGAGCAGGATGGATCTTAATTCCTGACTCTTTACACTTCTTGGTGTAAGCGTCATTTGCGGAATTGTTCCCCATCTTCAGCATTTCAGTTGGGATCTCATCATCAATGACATTGGGGCCAATTGATCCCCCAGAGTGGAGTTTGTCCCACTTGTCAGTGATGTTGTGCCCAGAGGGGCGAACAGTGGTTTTCACCCCCTTTGCTGCAAGTCTCAGCATGTCCTTCGAGTAGGGACGAAGAACTTTTTTGTTGTCAGCTTTGGGCCAAGCAGTCTTGGAAAACCACCACACGTACTCAACAGCATCCTTGACCCGAATGCGCCTTACAGTGACCCACTCCGCAGGAACAGGCATCTTGGCCGGGTTGTACCAAAAGCACTCTTGGGCAAGGTGGAAGTTCAGCTTTTCCACCATGGCAACAACCAACTTGTAGTGGTAGATGCTCCTAGTAGGCTGGCCCTTCTGCCAAGTTCCCCCGATGTTCAGAACGAACGATCCATCGTCAGTTAGTATGCGTTTGATCTCCTGAGCAAAGGTCAAGAACCAGTCCACGTAGTCAGCCTGGTCAGCATTGCCGTACTCCTTCTTGAAGTGAAGTGCGTACGGTGGAGAAGTGAAGACCAGATTGACCGAGTTGTCTGGGATCTTTTTCAGGATCTCCAAAGAATCGTTATGGAAGACGAGGCCCTTTTTCGACTTGAAGAAGGGCTTTGATCCTTTGACGAGTTCTGAAGGAGGCTTCAGGGATGCAGCAAAAAGATCTTCTTGCTCTTGGGTGACTGTGCTCATTGAGTGACTTTTTTGATCCACGCTGCAAGTGTGACGCGCAAGTAGGATGGGCACAAGGCCCCTTGAATATGACAGAAGAACTGAACGAACTGAGAAGCCTGATCGCAGCTTTAAGCCCTCAGCAGCAGCGTGATCTATTCAAGCCACTTCTTCAAAATCATCTGGTTCACCCTCTAGAAGCGCAGTGGAATATTTCCGCTGATTTCGTTCTAGAGGCAATTGCAAGAAGCCAAGATATCACCAAAAGAGGCGTTCGAGGCATCATTGCAGAATTGTGCTTTGCCAATTATATCATAGATCCAATTTCCCGAAAAGGCTGGATTCCACAAACCATAGTTGGGGATCAGCCTTTTGACTCCCATCTAAAAAATGGAAATCGGGAAATCAAGATTCAGGTGAAAAATCAGCGCTTGAAGAAGGGGCGACCTCTCACAGCCGTTGAACAATCAGCAAGGAAATTCGCTGGATTTCCTGGATGGTGGATTGCTGAATGTCAGAAAACCAGAACTGGGACCGATGCAGATGGAGCAGCAACCCGCCCCTATCGGTTTGGAGAATTTGACATTCTGGCAGTCTGCTTGCACCCATCAACGAACGATTGGACCAAGTTCATGTTCACGCCTGGTGCAAAACTCTTCCCAAGGCCCACTGATCCAGGACTAATAGAGATCATGCAACCAGTTCCACCCACCAAGCAAGGTGACTGGACTGATAGCCTAGAAGAGTGCATAAGCTGGATCTAGGTTCCCAAACAAAAAAGGCCCCTTCGAGGGCCTTTTTCTATTTGGGCTTAGCGGTTTTTTTTATAGTCCCGAGAGATTTCCTCATTGAACTTCTTGGGATCGTACCAGTAGCAACCAAGACAAGATCTTGTCTGAGCATCGCCTGTCAAGAAAGACTCAGAATAACCCAAGCGTTTTGCATCAAATCTTGATTGATCCTCCTTGCAGGTTTTGCAGTGCTGACGTTTGGCTAGATTTGCCGCTCTGGATAGAGGCTGAAAGTCACTTTCCTTCTGGGAGTCAATGCTATCAATTCGTCTATCGTCATACTTACCATCCTTGTGATCAACCTCAACCTGACTCGTATGAGCCAAAACAACGCAGGGCAGCTTACGTATCGCCTCCTTAATTTTTGGATTTATTGCTCTGCTAATCTTGTGCTTAGCCATGCCATCAAGTTTTACAGCAACAATTTTATTGCTCTTCTTAATCCTTCTGACTTCGTAGTCTGGAAAAGCATCACTTCGACACCAGTCACCGCCGTTCCTCGTGATAAATCTTGAATCGATGGCTGCAAGCTCTTCGATTGAAACTTCTCTAGAGAATCCATTCTCATCGGGATTAGCAAGCTCAAGAAAAATATCTTTGAGAGTCTTTGGGGCTTTATTCTTATTGCTATCCCCCACCATTTACACACCATTGATTGTTATATCGCGCCTCTCCTTTTCAAGCCTAGCGATGCTTTTTTGATGATAGACAGAGTCAATTTCGCAACCTCTGAAATTTCTATTGGTCCTAATTGCCGCAAGCGCAGTGGTCCCGCTTCCTGAGAAGCAATCAAGAACTACAGCCCCTTCATGGCTATGATTTCTGATTATTTCCTCAATCAAGCCCACAGGCTTTTGAGTGGGATGGAATCTATTCTTGTCATGGTAAATTGGAAACTCATAGACGCCATTGTGATATTCAGCATTGAATACAGGCTTAGCCCCCTTGACTCCCAAAAGCGCAATCTCACGTGCACCTGTAAGATAGTTTCTCTTTGAGTTTAAGGGTACAGGATTTGATTTGATCCACTCCAAAAACCGAATCTGTCTGAATTTTGCAGACTCAAGATAACCCTTTAGAGTGCTAATCTTCCATAAATCATAGAAACAAATTAGCGTGCCGCCCTTCTTTAGGACTCTGTATGCCTCTTTGATAACCAAATCCATTCCGCTAAAATTCTTGTCCCACTCACCAAAATCCATCGAGACTGCAAATCGCTCGACTCCACCACCAGAAGCAAAACCTGTCGGCTTGGAAATTTCATATGGTGGATCAATCAGGACAAGATCAACGGATTCAGAATCTTGATCCTTCAAGTAGTTGAAGCATGAATCAAGTTTCAGGTCCACTTGAATGGTTGTTCTTTTTATTTCACGCTTGATGAACTGAATGATGTTTGTTGGAGCCCCTCTATCGACCTCCTTTAATAGCGCCTTCCCCATAATTCTCCTCTTTTTATTCTTTTACGAGAATTGATCAAATTGTCAACCCCATTTCCATTTTACCAAATGAAAAGTGAAAATCAAAAGTCAAAAAAAAGGGCCGCAATTGCGGCCCTTTGACTTTTTGGAAATTTTCATATACCCTAAAACGAAATAAGGCCAAGTTTTGCAACTTGACCCTATTTACAGAAGATGCGCCTCGCAAACGCAATCTAGAACAACGTAGAATGAATGCCTACATCGAAATTATGAAATAATTTTTCTGGATTGTCAAGTTTAAAAGGCTGCATCTCCAAATTCAAGGAGAAAAGAATGATTGCAGCACAACTAGAACAGTTCACAGAAAATTTACCAACCAAGCCATATTGCACCGATGCAAAAGAATTTGGGCTTCTGATTCGCCCAAAAAATACAGCACTCAAGAAGAAGTACATCCAGCACAACAAGCCGACTTCAGTCAAATATCTGGCTTTTGATTGTGACTATGCAGGGGCCGATCAACTGATTGGGGATGAACACCTCCCCCCACCCAACTTCATTGCCTTCAACCAGGTCAACGGCAGAAGTCATGTTTTCTATGCCCTTGAAGTTGAGGTGTACACCGTAGAGAACGCCAGAAGGAAGCCCATAGAGCTTCTAGCAGCTATAGAGCACCGTCTATGCACTGTGCTGAAAGCAGACCCAGCTTACACAGGGTTCATTGTGAAGAACCCTTGTCACTCGGACTGGGAAATCCACGAGTACAAAACTACCCCTTGGGGCCTGAATGAGTTCCTTGAGTACATCGAACTCCCAGCAAAGACACCCAAGAAGGCAAGAGATTTTGGGTTAGGTCGAAACGTCTTTCTGTTCGATTCAACCCGATATTGGGCCTACGCCCAGGTCCTCAGCTACCGTTTATCAGGTGCAAGGGATGAATTCTTTGAGGCCGTCTTGAACTATGCAGTTGACAAAAACTCTCAATTTCCTGCACCGCTGAGCTTCCCAGAAGTCAAAGCAACAGCAAAAAGTATCGCTAAATGGACCTGGAACAAGTACACAGGCCGAATGACTGATCAGGAGTTCAGTACTAAGCAGGCAGCAAGAGGAACCAAGGGAGGAAAACTTTCAGGAGCTTCTAGAGTTCAAAAAACCTTGGACTCTAGGGTCATGGCTAACATGCTCTCTATCGTTGGACTCAAGCAGTCTCAGATTGTGAAAGTTATGACAGTTTCAAAACAATCAGTCTCAAGATGGCTGGTTGAATAAATTTGTCCCACGAAGCCATATCAGATATAAGCCCTAGGTTTTGAATTTGAGTCATCGAGAAAAATGGGATGCGTAGCAACGAAGTCTGAATGCGTAGCCAAAAAATAGGAAATCCGAAGGAAAATTTGGCAAAACGGCTAATTTTCCGAATTCTTGATCTTTTCAACCCACCTCCACAACCCAAGGGTTGAATTTGGATCGCCTACAACCACAGTGAACATGTCAGATCTACCCTCTTCCTTTTCTTCGTTCCAGTAGACCACTGTCACGAATTCTTGAAGGCAAGCATCGTTCACCCCCACATAGTCAGACCTTGATTCATTCAGCAGGAAGAACTTTCGATCTTTGGAAGTTCTCAGGTAGCACAGCAATGGTTCAAGGATCTTCTGATTCTTCAGCTTGACCTCTTCAGCCAGCTTCTGTGCCTGGTGGAACTCTTGGGCAAGTGCAAGAAGGCGATCTTTCATCCCTCCATTGCGTCACGTTCACAACAGGAAATCAAGGCCCCTGAGATCAAACTTTGGCTGAACTTCTTTTGCTTTGCTTTTCTTCTAGTTCAGCTTCAAAATTTGCAAAATCATTTCCAATCCTCTGAATTTCAAGAGCATCTGCAATAATTTTTTCCATCACATTCCTTGAGAAACGATTGATGGGAGTCTTATCATTCAAAACATCGGCCAAGTCATGCATCAAGCCTATTGCCCGAATAGGATCAAATCCTGTAGGTTCAATTCTTCCATGAGCAATATAATCACCATACATTGCCATAACGACCACTGAGCAAAGTCTCCTGACCTCTCTTCTGGAAAGTTTTTTGCCTCTCTCAAAGCTGCTGAAAATTTCCTCAAACTCATCAGTATCAAAGCACGATGCACGACAAGTTCTAGCCATGTAGGCTTCTTGCTTCACCCAGAACAGTAGATTTCCAAAGATTTCGGCGTTGTACTTGATTTTGTCTCCACCGTCAGGCTCTGGAAAATTGACTTTGTCCTCACTAAAACACCTCGACCACTCCCCACACTCAAAGAACTGCTTAAGCAAGTTCTTGAAAATTGGAGAAAATTGCACATATTCTCTTGAATTGTTTTCCATAGATAACTCCATTTGCTCATTCTACAATAATTCCTGAATTAGTCAACTTGACATATCGACTCCAATTGATATCTTGAGTCAACAGGAGGTTGATATGATTGATCATGAGTTAGTCAAGAAGGCAAAAAAGAGGCAGGCTGAAGCAGAAAAAGAACCCTGGATGGATGACATTCAGACAATTCGAGCAATGAGAAAAAGAAACGTGGATTGGAAAATAATTCACGAACTGATCTCAGAAAAGCATTCACTTGATCTTGTTCAGGATGTTTTCGAGAGAAATGCAAACAGACTTTTAAAGTCGCTCCCAAAGAGATACAAGAGAAAAAATTCAAAGCCTGAAGTGACTCCCGAAGTGACTCTGAGTCAGTCAATTTCAAGCTAAGAATTCAGCCCAAAAACAGAAAAAGGCCCATTTGCTGACAAGCATTTGGGCCTTGTTTTTTGGAAACTTGACTTTGACTCTAAAAACGCTTTAATGGTTCTATACGGAGTGAAAACTAATTCTTTAGCAAGGGTAATCTCCACATACGGCTGAACCCGTATTTGTCGAATGTGTCCCTTGTTGGGGTGCCCCCAAACCCCTTCAAAGGCTACGCCTTACGCTGCGCTGCAAAAGATCTAGTTTTTCACTGAGTTGGAAACTAGTTCCTATAGCTAACGCCCCCGTTACTCTATAGAGATTTGGAGAAAAAGTAACACTTTCTAGAACAAAAAGGGAGATATGTCAAAAAAGTCAGCCATAAAAAGAACAGCAAAGCTGCTAGAAGGTAGTGATCCATTAGGCCCACATACCAGACAGAAACGGTTAGAGATCAGGTTCCACAATCACGAGTTCCAACAACTCGTTTTGTACTTCGAGAACCAAGAGAAATTCCAGAACTTGGCGCAGATGATTCGTGAAACGATGTTGACCATCACTGAACCAGTTGAAGAGAAAATTTCACGTCAAAAGATGTTTGACGAGGTGATGAACACCCAGGAGGAAATCCGCAGACTTGGGATCAATATCAACCAGATCGCTAGACAAGTGAACTCAGGTGATCCAGTTGCACAGTACACACAAGAACTTCAAGAAGCCTTCAAGAAGATTTCCACCCTCAATGCAAGTCTCCTGAAGAAGGTCTATGGTGCCAAAAAATGATCCTGCGCTTCTTCGATTCTGGAATATCGAAAGGCAGCAGCCCGATCAGATATCTACTTGGCAAAAACAACTCTGATGGTAGTGAGAGATTTCCACCACCTACCCTGATCAGTGGTCAACCTGAGACAACAAGAAGTCTGATTGATGCCATTGAAAGGAAATACAAGTACACCTCAGGTGTAGTTTCCTTCAGAGATGATGAGCACCCAACCAACACCCAAGTTGCAAAAATCATCAAGGACTTCAGAGCAACCTTTGCTCCTGGAATGCCAGAAGACAGATACAACATGCTTTGGGTGATGCACAGGCATGCAGGCAACACCGAACTTCACTTTGTTGGTGTGATGGAGGATCTGAAAACAGGGAAGCAGTACAACATCATGCCACCTGGAAAAGCTGGAAAACAATTAGCTTCTGACTGGCAAGCATCCTGGAATCACAAACTTGGCTTTGACCAAGTGGTCGAAGATCCACTGAAAACGATCTTCTCTAGCCTGGATTTAAAGGTAGCCAAGCACCTTAGCCCAACCAGTTTGCCCAGTAAAAAATTCAGATTCAAGCAGAAAATTTCTGGACTTGTAGCCGAAAAAATCAGATCAGGCGAGTTCAAAGATCGCACAGATTTGGTGCAATTCTTTGAAGATGCTGGGTTGGAAGTCACCAGACAAGGCAAGGACTACATATCAATAAAGAGCAAAAATCAGCCAAAGGCAAAAGCAATTCGCCTAAAAGGCAAGCCCTATTCTGCTGACGTTGATTATCGTGATCTACTTAAACAGGTGGATCAGGATAGCCAAAAACAGAAAAATCTGACTGACACAGAAGCCTTCTTGGTAGATCTTCGACTTCAAAAAGCAGTCACAGATCGAAAGGCTTTCATCAAAAGCAGGGAGCCAAAACCCAAGAAGCCGAAGAAGGCTTTTGCTTTGCCAGGTCATCCAAAACCACAAAAGCGCACCAAAGTTGGGCAAAAAGTTTCCAAGCAGATGGCTAGAACCAAAGTTCTGGAAAAAATCAGCCAGCTTAGAAATGAACCAAGCACCCCAAAAAATGATCCCTCTATATATATAGAGCAAAAAAATTTGGATCAAAAGTTGGTTCCCCAAAATTCACCTACTCCAGAGAAAAAATCTCCAAAGCAGCGCATGAGTTCGCAGAATGCGAAAGGGGGATCTTCAGGAGGGGTCCAAGACTTGGGAACAAGTCTTGGTGCAATCGAAGAACAGATCAGAGGTGCAGTGATCAAGATGAACAGTGCAAGGACCCCTGAGGAACGAGCTAAGGCCCAGGTCCAACTTCACATCCTCCAGAGAAGGAAGATGGAGCTTGAGATCAGGATTCAGGAGCAGAAGAAGCGTGAAATGAACATGCCCACCCCCAAGCCTCCCGGCTTCACCTAATTCACCAAAAGTTCACCAAAACGCTTGGGCTTTTCTTGGCAAAGTGTTTAAACTCAACAACTTAGGTGATTAAACAGGTTCCAGGCACCAGAAGCAGCCGCCCGCCAGGGTGATCTCCTGCGGTTCAGACATCGCCATACTCCCGCCGACCACCGGCCGGCCGTTCCGTCCCCGCATGGGACAAAGCCTGATAGCTTACAGAAGCAGGCGACCGACCCGGCCGAAAGCAGGCGAAGGACGCAGGGGCTTTCCTGCACAATCCCGGCATTGCACCCCCGGATCCCGGCCCATGTCCGACAGCTTCGCTCCCTACCTGCCGTACCTGCTTGCCCTGGTCCTGCCTCCCGGGGCCTTCATTGTCCTGCTGCTGATCGGCATTCGGCAGTTGCGCCCGCGCCGTGGACTGGGCCTGGTCATCATCTTCCTCGCGTGCCTGGGGCTGTGGCTGGGGTCCACCACCGGTTTCGCCTGGGTGGCACAGTCCTTCGTGCTCAAGACGCCCCCTGCCCTCGGCCCGCTCGACCTCGACGCCCTGAAGGAGCAATCCAAGGCCCAGGCGAAAGGGGATCCAACCGTGGCCATCGTGGTGCTGGGCGGCGGGCTGCAGCCTCGCTCGCCCGACTATCGCCTCTCCGACCTTTCTCCCGCCGGGCTGGAGCGACTGCGCTACGGCGTGTGGCTGTCACGCACCACCGGCCTGCCGCTGGCCTACAGCGGCGGCATCCCCTGGGGACTGCCTTCGAGCGCGACCCCCGAGGCTCGCGTGGCCGAGCGCATCGTGCAGCAAGAGTATGGCGCCAAGCTGCGATGGGTCGAGGACAGCTCACGCGACACCCGGGAAAATGCCGGCCGCACGGCCGCGCTGCTGCGCCAGGCCGGCGTGCGCAGGATCGTGCTGGTGACCCATGTTTGGCACATGCCGCGCGCGCAACGCGCCTTCGCCGATGCGCTCGTGGGCAGCGGCATCCAGTTGCAGCCGGCGCCCATGGGCCTGCTGAGCCCCAGCCGTTCGGCCCTGGAGGCCTGGCTGCCCAGCATCGAGGGCCTCGTGGAGAACCGCCACGCCTGGCGTGAGTGGTGGGGCCGGCTCGCCGGCCAGTGAAGAGACGCCGCAAATAGAAACCCCTCCGGGCCGATCGGCCGGAGGGGCGGTGGCTGACGCCACGTTTCGGGGCTCCGGAGGGAAGAAGTCCGGGGCTCCTTCGCGCAGAGACTGCGCCTTGGAAACACCTGCATCCGTGCAGGCCCCTCCAAGATACCGAACGACGGCCCGGTTCGCCAGTTCGCATTTCCAATGGGGGCCGAGGCCTCCATTACCACCGCTGATGGACGCTCACTGAGCGAACAGCCGCTCGTACAGCGACTCCATGCGCGCCTGCACCGCCGGGTCCATGGTGATCAGCCGACCCCATTCGCGGTCGGTTTCGCCGGGCCACTTGTTCGTCGCATCCAGGCCCATCTTGCCTCCCAGCCCCGACACCGGCGAGGCAAAGTCGAGGTAGTCGATGGGGGTGTGCTTCACCAAGGTGGTGTCGCGCCCTGGGTCGGCCCGGGTGGTGATGGCCCAGATCACGTCCGTCCACGAACGGATGTCCACGTCCTCGTCGGTCACCACGATGAACTTCGTGTACATGAACTGGCGCAGGAAGCTCCAGAGCCCGAACATCAGGCGCTTCGCATGGCCGGGGTAGGCCTTGCGGATGCTGATGATGGCCATCCGGTAGCTGCAGCCCTCCGGCGGCAGGTAGAAGTCGACGATCTCCGGAAACTGCTTGCGCAGGATGGGCACGAACACCTCGTTGAGCGCCACGCCCAGCACGGCCGGTTCGTCGGGTGGCTTGCCCGTGTAGGTGGAGTGATAGATCGGTGATTCGCGCATCGTGATGCGCGAGAGCTCGAACACCGGGAACCAGTCCTGCTCGTTGTAATAGCCGGTGTGGTCGCCATAGGGCCCTTCCAGCGCATGCAGGTAGCCCCCCTTTTCCTTCAGCGCGATGCCGTGGGCCGAGGCGCCCGTGTACCCTGGGGCCGCCACCGGGATGTGACCTTCCAGCACGATCTCGGCGCTGGCGGGCACCTGCAACCGGGCCTCGCCCTCGCCCACGGCCGTCTCCACCACCTCGGTGCGCGACCCACGCAGCAGGCCGGCAAACTGGTACTCCGAGAGGGTGTCGGGCACGGGTGTCACCGCCCCCAGGATGGTGGCCGGGTCGGCCCCCAGGGCCACCGCGATCGGAAAGGGCTGCCCGGGGTTGGCGAGCGCAAACTCACGGAAGTCCAGCGCTCCACCCCGGTGGGCCAGCCAGCGCATGATCACCTGCCTGGGCCCGATCACCTGCTGGCGATAGATGCCCAGGTTCTGCCGCGCCCGCGGCTGAGGCACCGACTGCGGCCCACGCGTCACCACCAGGCCCCAGGTGATGAGCGGCGCCACGTCGCCCGGCCAGCAATGCTGGATGGGCAAGCGTGCGAGGTCGATCTCGGCCCCCTCCCACACCACGGCCTGGCAGGCCGCGCGGCGCACGGTGGCCGGCTTCATGTCCCACAGCGCCTTGGCCATCTGCACCAGGCGGCCGGCATCCTTCAGGCCCTTGGGCGGCTCCGGCTCCTTGAGGCTCGCCAGGACGTGACCGATGTCACGCAGCGCCATCACGTCGGACACCCCCATTCCAAGGGCCACCCGCTTGGGGGTCCCGAACAGATTGCCCAGCACCGGGATGCTGTGCCCCGCCGGCTGCTCGAACCACAGGGCCGGCCCGCCCGCCTTCAGCACGCGGTCGCACAAAGCCGTCATTTCCAAGTGAGTGGAGACTGACTCTCGAACCCGACACAGTTCGCCCTGCTGCTCCAGGCCGTGGAGGAAATCACGCAGATCTCGGTATTTCATAGCTCGAAGTTATGAAGATTAATTCTCTTTGGCTTGACTGGTTATTTCGAGCCTTCCTAGAATCCGGCCGTCTCCTGAAATTCAGGGATTACCCGCACCGTCATCCGGTGCAACGCTGCCAATGCCATCAACCGCCCACCTGGGCCCTGCCTCTTGCAAGGGCTCTGTTTTCTGAGGTGGCGGGGCATTATCTCCGCGGGCCAGGCCGGGCTTCGACACCGGCCACCGATCCCCCGCGGACGGAAAGGAGTGACATGACAGCGATCCAGAACCTGCGGCGCTCGGCGTCGCGAATGCTGCAATCCGCGGGCCGCTCGGCGTCCGTCTTCGCACGCGACGTCGGCCAGGGCCTGCTGGACGTGAGCCACAACGGCCTGGCCCTGCTGGGGCTGCTGGTGGTCGGCGCCGCCCTGTTCGGTTTGGGCCGCCCCGAGGTACGCCACCAGCTGGAGGTGCGCACTCTGGGCTGGCTGCTCGAGCGCCAGGAGGCGCGCCTGAGCGAGGACGAAAGCCTGACCGCCGCCCTGGCTGAACCGGAGGCTATCCGGCGCGCCACAGCAGCCGATCCCAGTGCTCTCGACAAGGAGCAGGCGGCGGTGGCCCAGTGGATCTCGCGTCGCTACCGCGTGGCGCCGGAACCCGTGGCCCGCCTCGTCAAGGAAGCCTGGGCCGTGGGTGAGGCCACCCGGCTCGACCCGACGCTGATCCTGGCCGTCATGGCCATCGAGTCCAGCTTTAACCCCTTCGCCCAGAGTCCCGTGGGCGCCCAGGGGCTGATGCAGGTGATGACGCGGGTCCACGATGACAAATATGAAGCCTTCGGTGGCACCCACGCCGCCTTCGATCCGGTGAGCAACCTGCGTGTGGGTGCACAGATCCTGCGCGAGTACATCAACCGCGCCGGCAGCCTGGAAGCCGGCCTCAAGTGGTACGTGGGCGCAGCCAACCTGCCGAGCGACGGCGGATACGCCGCCAAGGTGATGTCCGAACAGAATCACCTGCGCAATGTGGCGCAGGGTCGCCACGTGCCGGTGACGGTTCCGCAACTGGTGCGCACCAGCGCCCCGGCGGCACCCGCTGCCGCCGCCTCCTCCTCGGAGACGAACGCCGCCCACGACGCCGACACCGACACCCACGTTGCCCAGGCCTCCTGAGCGAATCACGCCAGACCACACGCCCCGCGCCGACCGCTCGGCCCGGGGCGTTTCTCCATTACACTGGCGGTGTTGCACAACTGGCGATAAGGCCCGCCCCGCACCGGGGTGCGCGCCCGAGGTGGTGAACCACCGGGAAGTGCAGCCGGCTCCTTGTGAGCCGACCCGCCGTTCGCCTGGGCAGCCCTCCGATCACGCGCACCGCCGCGGGCGTGCTGCCACACCCGATGCCTGTGCTTCGAGGGACTTCATTCAGCTGAAGAGGACTGCCATGTTCGACCGTTCCATCTCCACCATCTCCAACGTCGACCCCGACCTGTGGGCGGCCATCCAGCAGGAAAACCAGCGCCAGGAAGAGCACATCGAGCTCATCGCGTCGGAAAACTACGCCTCCCCGGCCGTCATGGCCGCGCAGGGCAGCCAGCTGACCAACAAGTACGCCGAAGGCTACCCCGGCAAACGCTACTATGGTGGTTGCGAATACGTCGACATCGTCGAACAGCTCGCCATCGACCGCCTGAAGGAGCTCTTCGGCGCCGAACACGCCAATGTCCAGCCCAACTCCGGGTCCCAGGCCAACCAGGGTGTGTTCTTCGGTCTGCTCCAGCCCGGCGACACCATCATGGGCATGAGCCTGGCCGAAGGCGGCCACCTGACCCACGGCATGCCACTGAACATGAGCGGAAAGTGGTTCAAAGTCGTCAGTTACGGCCTGAACGAGAAAGAAGAGATCGATTACGAGGCAATGGAGCGCCTGGCCCACGAACACAAGCCCAAGCTCATCATCGCCGGCGCCTCGGCCTACAGCCTGCGCATCGACTTCGAGCGCTTTGCCAAGGTCGCCAAGGCCATCGGCGCCTATTTCATGGTGGACATGGCCCACTACGCCGGTCTGATCGCCGGCGGTGTCTACCCCAATCCGGTGCCCTTTGCCGACGTGGTGACCTCCACCACCCACAAGAGCCTGCGCGGCCCGCGCGGCGGCATCATCCTGATGAAGGCCGAGCACGAGAAGGCCATCAACAGCGCCATCTTCCCCGGCCTGCAGGGCGGCCCGCTGATGCACGTGATCGCGGCCAAGGCCGTGGCCTTCAAGGAAGCGCTCTCGCCCGAGTTCAAGGCCTACCAGCAGCAGGTGGTGAAGAACGCCCAGGCCCTGGCCGAAACCCTGATGGCCCGGGGCCTGCGCATCGTGAGCGGCCGCACCGAAAGCCATGTGATGCTGGTCGACCTGCGCCCCAAGGGCCTGACCGGCAAGGAAGCCGAGGCACTGCTGGGCCAGGCCCACATCACCTGCAACAAGAACGGCATCCCCAACGACCCGCAGAAGCCCATGGTCACCAGCGGCATCCGCCTGGGCTCGCCGGCCATGACGACCCGCGGCTTCACCGAGGCCGAGGCCGTGGCCACCGCCCACCTGATCGCCGACGTGCTGGACAAGCCCCAGGACGAAGCCAACGTCGCCGCCGTGCGCGCCAAGGTCCACGAGCTGACCCGCCGCTTCCCCGTTTACCGCTGAGCTGACAACCGCCCGCTGCCATGCGCTGCCCCTTCTGCGGCCACGAGGAGACCCAGGTCGTCGAGACCCGGGCCTCCGACGAAGGCGACGTGATCCGGCGCCGGCGGCGGTGCACGCACTGCGACAAGCGATTCACCACTTACGAGCGCGCTGAAATCGAATACCCGACCATCGTCAAGAAGGACGGGCGCCGGACCGAGTTCGACCCGGCCAAGCTGCGCGCCTCGATGACCCTGGCCCTGCGCAAGCGCCCCGTCAGCGCCGAAGCACTGGACGAGGCCCTGGCCCGCGTCGAAAGCTCGCTGCTCCACAGCGGCGAGCGCGAGGTCAGCAGCACCCGCGTGGGGGAGTGGGTCATGCGTGAGCTGCGCCGCATCGACAAGGTCGCCTACATCCGTTTCGCCTCCGTCTACCGCAGCTTCGACGACGTGAGCGAATTCATGAACGCGGTGAGAGAAACTTCACGGCGCGGGAAGTGACGCTTGGCGTCCTAACCCGTATGTCGAGACACATCAACCACTCGTCGCCAACTGCGCCCATCCCGCGGAAGCCGATGGTAACTTCGCGGTCAGGAGGCTCTCGCAGTGCGACCTACCACATCCGGATTCACCCTTATTGAACTCATGGTCACGATCGCGATTGCGGCGGTCTTGGCCCTGATTGCGGCTCCAAACTTCAACGATTTCTTCACGAGAAATCGACTGGCCTCCCAGTCAAACGAGTTGATTTCTGCCTTGAACCTCGCCAGGTCGGAGACCGTGAAGCGAGGGGTGCGCGTGACTGTGTGCCGAACAGGTGACGCGACGGCCGCATCGCCGACCTGCAGTACGGATTCAGGCACCAGTTGGGCCCAAGGTTGGATTGTGTTCGTTGACAACATCCAGCAGGCAGGGAATACGCTGGGAACCATTGATGGGGATGACCAGCGGTTGCGCGTGTTCGGTGCGATCCGCGGCGCCACATTGACGGCGGGGGCCAGTGCGGCCCGCGGGGTCTCCTTCCGGCCCGACGGGAGTTCCGTTGGAATCAACGCGTCTGGCAATGCCGTCACAGCAGGATCTTCGTTTTCGTTATGCCTCGATGGTCAGGCTCGGACTATTGAGGTGTCCACCACAGGCCGCTCGCGTATCGGAGTGACTACATGCTGAGGTCTGCCATCCGCTTCGAACCGCGCAGCCGCGGGATGACCTTGGTTGAGGTGCTGGTCACCATTGTGATCCTTTCATTTGGTCTACTGGCCCTGGCCGGACTCCAGGTGACTGCTTTGGGCGGAAGCAAGAACGCCAGTAACCGGACCGTCGCCACGATGTTGGGCTATGAAATCCTGGATGCCATGCGAGCCAATCGCGAGGCTGCGCTCGGGGGCCAATACAACCTGGGGCTCACTGCAAGTGTTCCGACCGGCACGGATATCTCTGCGCAGGATTTAGCCCGCTGGCGGGCCGAGGTTCAGCGCCGGCTGCCTGCTGGCACGGGCTCGGTGCAACTCGGCGCGGGAAACCTGGTGAGCGTCGTGGTCCAGTGGGATGACAGCCGCGGAGCCGGCAGTCCGACACAGTTCCAACTCCAGGCACGTCTGTGAGGCACATGTGGTGAAGCGCTCCCGCCCCAACGATCCCGTCAATCGACGCCATGTCGCTGGCTTGACCCTGGTCGAACTGATGGTGGCCTTGGTCATCGGCCTCATCCTGATTCTGGCCATCGCGGCAGTCTATGTCAGCAGCCGTCAAACCTACCGCTCCGGTGAGGGCATCTCGCGGCTCCAGGAGAGCGCTCGCTTTGCCTTCAGTTTCATATCGCGAGACATTCGCCAAGCCGGCTATTTTGGCTGCGTAGGCGGAGCAGCCACGATCAACAACACACTCAACAGCCCGACTGCCGCCGCATTTGATTTCCAAAGGGCGGTCAACGGGTTTGACGCCTCGGTTGGAGGCTCGACCTGGACTCCCTCCATCCCCACCGGACTGACCGGTACGATCACGCCCGTGCCGGGAAGTGATGTCGTGATTGTCCGCGGCTTGTTTGGACCCGCCCTGCCCGTACGAGCCCATCCGGGGGGCACCCCACCCGGCTCAGCGGCCATCCTGGTGGATTCGGGAAACGGGCTTGAACAGGGGGACATCGTACTGGTGACCGACTGTCTCGGCGCCGCGGTCTTTCAGATCACCAGCGCCAACCCAAACACCAGCGGGTCGCTCGCGCACAACACAGGAGCCGGCACACCAGGAAACTCGACCACGGCGCTCGGTCGAGAATTCACCGACGGTGATGTGGTACGCGTGGCTTCATTCCTTTATTTTGTTGGCACCAATCCAGCGGGTCGTCCAGCCCTTTATAGGCGCGAACTTTCTCGTAGCGGCGCCGCCGCCGAGGAGTTGGTCGAAGGGATTGAGAACCTCCAGGTCTCTTACGGAGTCGACACGGACAGCAACAGGACAGTCGACACCTACGCTCGCGCAGATGAAGTTGAAACAGCTGGGCAGTGGGACCGTGTCGTGAGCCTGCGCATCGAGATGCTTGTCCAGTCCCCAGAAGACAACGTGGCGACCGAAGCGATGTCCTATGTCATCGGAGGCGCATCGACGCCGTATGTCGCCCCGGACCGACGGCTCAGACAGGTCTACGCGACCACGATCACTCTACGCAACCGCGTTGACTGAACCTCGCACCTACCAAGCCAACGCCCATGAAACCTGCGCAGCAACGCCTCACACGCCGCCCCCAAGGCTTCTCTCTTGTGATGGTTCTGATCTTCTTGGTCTTGCTGACCATTCTGGGGATCACAGCCATGCAGACCAGCACACTCGAAGAGCGCATGGCAGGCAACCTGCGAGATGAGAATCTTGCTTTTCAGGCTGCCGAATCGGCTCTCCGCGAAGCAGAAGACTTCTTGAGCGGGGTCACCTTGCCCAGCTTCGGTGCCGTCACCGCCACGACGCCCGGCCTCTACAACACCGTAACCAATCCCTGGGGAGGCCGTGATAACCCCCAAGGTTGGTCTGGGTGGGCGCAGGCGCCAACCTCCAACGTCTACCGCGTTTATAGCGGCACGCTTGACCGCGTAGCCACACCCCCCCGTTACGTGATCGAGCAACTTCCACCTGTCCCGGTCGATCCTGAGAGCTCCGTCAAGCTTGGGACCGGCGTCGGAAATTTTGCCCAGGTCTTCCGTATCACGGCCCGGGGAACAGGCGGCTCCAACAATGCGGTCGTAGTCCTCGAGACCACGTTCTGGCGCTGAATGGTCCTGCGATCCCCTTTGAACGAATGCCCCAGGAACGAAGATGAACTCCAATCCTGCACTCTTCCTGCGCAAGACGCTCCCGCTCCTCCTTCTGGCAGCTGCGCCAGCGGTCCACGCCATCCCGCTATCCGACAGACCGCTTTTCCTCACTGGTGACACACCACCCATGGTGATGTTGAACCTGTCGAAGGATCACCAACTTTCGTACAAGGCTTACAACGACTTCACTGATCTAGACGGAGACGGTACTCCCGACATCACCTACAAGCACAGTTTCAGCTACTACGGATACTTCGACCCGTTCAAGTGCTACACGTACAACACCACCAACCAGCGGTTTGCCCCGGCGTCCATCACCACAGACAAGTACTGCAATGCCAGCGGCACGTCGGGTCAATGGAGTGGAAACTTTCTGAACTGGATCTCGATGACGCGCATGGATATCGTGCGCAAGATCTTGTATGGCGGCATGCGCAGCACAGACACCTCGGCGCTGACTGTGCTGGAGCGAGCGTACCTGCCCACAGATGCGCACTCCTACGCGAAGTATTACAACGGCACTGATATCGCGCGTTTGACGCCATTCACGACGGCCGTCAACACACCGCAAACCTCCACTTCAACCAGCACGGTTGATTTCACAGCCGGAACCAAGACGGTCGTCACGGCGCTTTCCTTTGAGGTGGGCGATCAGATCCGCCTACAAGATGCCTCCAATTCATCCCGCTGGATGGTTGGGGGCGTTTCGGCCAAGGCAGGCACGACCATGACACTGGTGGTCGAATCGTCAGGGCTTTCGCCGACCGCAACGGGGAACGCCAGCAATTGGGTGGTGACCAACCTGAACTCGGCCGGCATCACGTTCTGCAACACAACGATCGGCCGCGGCGATGCAACGGTCGCGAACCGCGTGTCCCACACCAACACGAATCCACCGCTGATTCGTGTAGCCCAGGGGAATTTCACGCTTTGGGGCGCCAACGAGAAGCAACAGTGCCTCTGGTCTGAAGAACGCAACAACCTGCAATCCGGCTTCGCTGGCGGATTCCGCAGCAACGGGAACCGGGCTTTGTTGTCTGGCATCAACGCCAGCGCCGAAAACCCGATGCGAGAGGTTCATGGGCTGGGCACGGGTGTCGCTCGCGGAGCGTACGTCGCACGCGTTGAGGTCTGCAGTGCGTTGCTGATTGGGACAGAGACCTGCAAGCGCTATCCCGCCGGGAACTACAAGCCTTCAGGCCTGCTGCAGGAGTACGGCGATGACGGCCAAATCTTGTTCGGGATGATGACCGGGTCGTTCGAGCGCAACGTCTCAGGAGGAGTACTCAGGCAGCCCGTGGGAGACTTCGGCGCAGGAGTCAACCATCGCAGCACCGATCCCGTTCGAGACGGAACCTTTAAAACCAGTGCCGGCCGCCCCACCAACGGCATCATTCGCAACCTTGATGCTCTGCGCATTTATGGCTACAGCTACCAGAATGACAACAGCTATGGCACGACGGATGGGTGCACATACCAGCGCACCGGGATTCGCATCACTGGGGCTCTTAACAACGATGCGGATCCGACGGTCAACCAGGGTAGTTGTTCATCCTGGGGTAACCCGATGGCCGAGATCTACCTGGAGTCTCTCAGGTATCTCGCACACACGGCGACCGGTCCGGGGCCGACTGGACCAACCGCCGCATTCACATACACCGATGCAGGTAGTCGCGATGCTGCACTCGGCCTGACGATTGCTACTTGGTCGCCGCCGCTGAACGACCAGAACTACTGTACACCGCTGAGCGTTCTCAACTTCAATGCGAGCGTCTCCAGCTACGACGCGGATCAGGTCGAATCGCCGCCGAACTCATCCCTGACAGCTGCCCAGTTGACGGATGCGGTCGGGGGGTTCGAGAACATCAATGGAAATAGTTGGTTTGTAGGAAGTGCTGGAGCCTCAGGAGACAACCTTTGCTCTGCCAAGACGCTGTCATCCTTCGGTGAAGCGCTAGGGCTTTGCCCCGAAGCGCCCACACTAGAAGGCTCCTACCTGATCGCGGGCCTGGCCCATTACGCCCGGACCAACCGCATCAAGCCCCTGCCGGGCGGCGTCAACGGCAACGACTTCCCGAATGCATTGAAAGTCGAGACCTACGGTGTTGCGCTGGCCACGAACGTCCCCAGAATTGAGGTCAACGCTGGTGGGCGACGGGTCACGATTCTTCCGGCCTACCGATTGGATCGATCCTCCACGGGTGTTGGGCCGTTTGGTGGGGGCACGTTGGTGGATTTCAAAATCGTAGAACAGACGGCCACCTATGGCAGGTTTTATGTCAACTGGGAGGACAGTGCTTTTGGCGGCGACTACGACCAAGACATGTGGGGAACGATTGAGTACAGGGTGGTTGGTGACACGATCCGAGTCACGACCAATGCTGTCTCGGCCTCTACCGCCAATGGCCAGGGCTTCGGCTATGTCATCTCAGGCACCGATGCAGATGGTCCGCATTTTCATTCCGGCATCTATAACTTCGACTACACCGATGCTCGCAATGTCACGGTGATACGGGAGGACACTGGTGTGGTTGCCAACAACGCAACCACTGGATTCATCAATGCGTCAGGCGGTTGCCGTAACTGCACGGTCGACAACCCGCCAACTTCCGTGGTCTACAACATCACCGGGAATTCGGCTGGGTCGCTCAAGGACCCGCTGTGGTACGCAGCCAAGTATGGTGGCTTCAGGGATACGAACGGGAACAACCGTCCCGATCTCCAGAGTGAATGGGACTCCAGTGGGGACGGTAATCCTGACAACTTCGTCTTCGCTAATGACCCTTTGCGTCTTGTCGAAGGACTGGCACGTGCCTTTGAGCAGATCGGAAGACGTCGGTCATCCGCTGCAGCCATCGCATCAAACTCCACGCAGCTGAATACAGAAACTGCCATCTATCAGGCTCGCTTTGATAGTGCTCGCTGGAGCGGCAGCCTTCGCGCCTTGCGGCTGCAGGCAGGGGGCATCGTAGGTACCCAACTCTGGGATGCGGCGCAGCAGATCCCTGCCGCGGATGCTCGCAACATCCTCACGCACGATGGATCCACAGGACGGAATTTCACCTGGGATACGCTGTCTGACGCGCAACGCACACAGCTCAATGTCGGACCCGGCAACGTGGTGGATACGCTCGGCTCTCAGCGTGTCTCCTTCCTCAGGGGGAGTCGCAGTCAGGAACGGGCCAACGGCGGCAACTTCCGCGATCGCGATCAAGTTCTCGGGGACATCATCAATTCCGACCCTTTCTTCGTACGACAGCAGTATTTCGGCTACGAACGCCTGCCGGGAACAGAGGGGTCGACCTACAACGCATTCGTGACGGCCAATGCAAACCGAACGCCGATGATCTACGTCGGTGCTAACGATGGCATGTTGCATGCTTTCAACGCCACCACCGGCGCAGAGGTGTTCGCCTATGTGCCGCGGTCGGTCTATGGCAAGCTTTGGGAGTTGACCGATCCCGACTACAACGACCGCCATCTTTACTTTGCAGACGGTTCTCCATACGTGGGCGAAGCCTACATTGGCGGAGCTTGGGGTAGCTATCTGGTCAGCGGGTTGGGCGCTGGTGGACGATCGGTCTTTGCGATCGACGTCACCTCACCCACCGCCGTCACGGCGAGCAGCGTCCGCTGGGAGTACACGGAAGCGGACCTGTGCTACACGTTCAGCCAGCCGCAGATCGCGCGGCTGCCCAATGGTAGTTGGGCGGCCATCTTCGGCAACGGCTACCCGAAGACTACGGGTAGCTACCAGTGCACGACGTCTGGAGCCTATCTGTACGTGGTGGATCTGGCCACAGGCAGCCTGATCAGCAAGATCGGCGTGGATGCTGGCAATGTTGCTTACGACGGCGCGAACAACGGCCTGTCAACGCCTGCCTTGGTGGACACCAACGGAGATCGCGTCATCGACACCGTCTATGCAGGCGATCTCTTCGGCAATCTCTGGAAGTTTGATCTCTCTCAGTCCAACCCCAGCGGCTGGTCAGTGGCCAATCGAGACGGCCCGAGAGGGCGTCCGCTCTTCAGCGCTCGCAACGCCAACGATCAACGTCAACCGATCACGGCGCCGGTCGAGGTGGGTCGTCATCCGAGCGGTGGCTTCATGGTGTACTTCGGCACCGGCCGCTACGTTGCGGAAGGCGATCCGAGTGACTTGACCGTACAGAGCTTCTACGGCATCTGGGATCGTCCGGGAACAGGGACGTCCAATGAGATCACCTACACCGCAACTACCCGCACTTCCGTCCTCCAGCAACAGACCTTGCTGTCTGAGACTACGGTCAGTGGCCGAGACGTTCGTACAGTCAGCGCCAATGCAGTGAACTGGGCGACTCAGCGTGGCTGGTACCTCGATCTGATCCAACCGACCACGCCTCCCACACAGCAGGGAGAACGTGTGGTGGACGCTCCTTTGCTGCGCTTTGGTCGGGTCATATTCAACACGCTGATACCCTCGACATCAACTTGCAGTTTCGGCGGTACGAGTTGGTTGCTGGAGTTGTCTGCGCTCACGGGTCAGCGGCTGAACGAGACGGTCCTCGACGTCAACGGTGACGGCGTATTCAACGCGGACGACTACGCCGGAGGTATCCCTGTGAGCGGCATGCGGAGCTCTGTCGGCATCACCAGCACACCAACAGTGATCACCGCCGGTTCGCGCGAGTTCAAGCTGCAGTCAGGTAGCGACACCTCAGGGACGAACGAGGGGGTTCAGGTGACGACTGAACGAGGCGGTGACCGTCCGCCACGCGGATCTTGGCGTCAACTCATTGCCCGGTAAACACCATGACGATCATCACGTCTTTGAATTCTGTTCAGCCCTCGTTGCGGACGAGCCGCCATCGCCACCACGGATTTACCCTCATTGAGGTGATGATCGTTGTGGTTGTGATTTCAATCCTGGCAGCCATCGCGTACCCAAGCTATCTTGAGCAAGTTCGGCGCGGCCACCGCGCCGATGCGAAAGGCTTACTGCTCGATGCCGCCCAGCGGATGGAGCGAAACTTCACCGAAAGCAACAGCTACGCAACAACGAGCGGCGGAGCCAGCGTGACGCTGCCGTTCTCGCAATCCCCGCAAACCGGAGCCGCACGTTACACGATTGCCTTTGCCTCAGGCAGCCCAACCGCCACAACCTTTGTCATCGAAGCGACGCCCACCGGGTCGATGAGCGGCGATGCGTGTGGAACTCTGGCAATCAATCAGCTGGGGCAGAAGACGAAGACCGGTGGCGATGCTTCGAGAACGGCTGCCGATTGTTGGGATCGCTGATCAACACGCTCCGGAGCGACGGTCTGTTCTGACCCGTCCGGAGGCATTCATGACGAGCGAAGTACTTGCGCTTCGAGGCTGCGCGCAAATGATGATGCTTCCCGCAAGAAAGGCGCTATTGGTTTGTACCGGCCGCCCCGTTGGGTCGAACAGAACATAGCGCTGCATGGCGCCGTTGGCACGAACATCGATGTTCGGCGCCCCCCGATGCCATGCAATGACCTCTTCCCCCTCATCCCACACACCGTTTGAGTTGGGGTCAAGGTGGACGCGCCATCCGTCTTGCCACCTCTCGCCGATCGGCGACACAGCCACGCGCTGCCCACGCGCGATGGCAGTGGTCCTTCCAAGATTCAGGTGAGTCAGCATCTGGAGTGCCAGGGCCCGGGTTCTGCTGGTCAGGATCAAATCCTGAAGCGCTGGATAGGCCACAGTTGAGAGAATCGCCGCCACGGCCAGTACCACAAGCAGTTCGAGCGCGGATAATCCGCGTACTCCGTTTCGCGGAGTCGAATACGCTTTCATTTTCCCCCCTGAGGAAAAATCGGCCGGTGGAGCCCGGCGGCTGGGCAATGCATGTCGCTCTGAGGCGCTTGGCGTCATTGCCCAAACTCTGGGCACGCAGTCTAGGTGGATACGATAGTGAGTGCTCTCCCCCCGATTGGGGACACCCGTGACAAGGCGTTCATGCGCGAAGCCCTCGCCCTGGCCACCCAGGCCCAGTGGCTGTGCCCCCCCAACCCCGCTGTGGGCTGCGTCATCGTCCTGCCCGACGGCCAAGTGGTCAGCGCCCACACGCAGGCCACGGGCCAGGCGCATGCCGAAGCGCAGGCGCTTCAGCTGCTCGCCGCGCAAGGGCAGTCAGCGCGAGGTGCGACCGTCTACGTCACTCTCGAACCCTGTTCCCATCACGGGCGCACGCCGCCCTGCGCCGATGCGTTGGTGCGCGAGGGGGTCGCCCGGGTGGTGGTGGCGGTCGAGGATCCGAACCCGCTGGTGGCGGGCCAGGGCATCGAGCGGCTGCGCGCGGCGGGTATCCAGGTGGACGTGGGCCTGCTGGCCGACGAGGCGCGGGAGATCAACCTCGGCTTTTTCTCGCGCATGCAGCGCGGCCAGCCCTGGGTGCGTCTGAAGGTGGCGGCCTCGCTGGACGGGCGCACCGCCCTGGACGACGGGCGCAGCCAGTGGATCACCAGCCCGGCCGCGCGGGCCGACGGCCATGCCTGGCGGGCCCGGGCCGGGGCGGTGCTCACCGGCATCGGCACGGTGCTGGACGACAACCCGCGACTGGATGTGCGCGAGGTGGACACGCCGCGCCAGCCCCTGCGGGTGATCGTGGATTCGCGGCTGGAAACACCCCCTTCGGCGCGCATCCTGCCGGCCCCGGGCGCCGTTCTCCTTTATCACGCGGAAGATCACCCGGCCCGCCGCGCGGCCCTGGAAGCCGCGGGGGCTGAACTGGCCTGCCTGCCGGGCGCGGGCGGCAAGGTGGACCTGGGCGCGATGCTGGCCGACCTGGCCCGGCGCGGGATCAACGAATTGCACGTGGAAGCCGGGCACAAGCTCAACGGCTCCTTCGTGCGCGAAGACCGGGTCGACGAGTATCTGATCTACCTGGCGCCCAAGCTCATCGGGCAAGGGCGGGAGATGATGCGCTTCGGGCCGATCGACGGGCTCGACGACGCGCCGGCGCTGGAGTTCCTCGACGTGCAACGGGTGGGGCCGGACCTGCGGCTGCGTGCCCGCCCGCCGGGGCGGGACCGTTTCTAGCCCCGGGTGCCGGCAGGGTCCACGCCGCCCTGCGACAATCCCACCCATGTTTACCGGCATCATCAGCGGCCAGGGCCGCATCCTCGACGTCACGCCCCTGGGCGACAGCACCGCCCACGGCAAACGCCTGCGCATCGAAGCTCCCACCGGCTACCTGGACGACGTGCAGCTGGGCGACAGCATCGCCCTGAACGGCGCCTGCATGACGGTCACGAGCTTCGACGCGGGCGCGGCGCAGTTCACGATCGACATCTCGGCCGAGAGCCTGGCCAAGACGGCCGGCCTGGACGCGCCGGGCTGGGTCAACTTGGAAAAGGCCCTGCGCGCCAACGACCGCCTGGGCGGTCATCTGGTGAGCGGCCATGTGGACGGTCTGGGCACGGTCACGCACTTCGCGCGCGTGGGCGAATCGTGGGAGCTGCGCCTCCTGGCGCCGGCGGAACTGGCCCGTTTCCTGGCCTACAAGGGCTCGGTCACGGTCAATGGCGTGAGCCTCACCGTCAACCGGGTCGGCGACCGTCCCGAGGGCGCCGAGATCAGCATCAACCTCATCCCGCACACCGTGGAGCACACCACACTCGGGCGGCTCGTCCCCGGGGCGCGGGTGAATCTCGAGATCGACCTGATCGCCCGCTACGTCGAGCGCATGCTGGCCGCCGGCCAGCCGGCCCAGGGCTGAGCGCCGCCACCTACAATCCCGCTCCTATGCCGATTTCCCCCATCCCTGAGCTCATCGCCGAGCTGGCCGCCGGCCGCATGGTCATCCTCGTCGACGAGGAAGACCGCGAGAACGAGGGTGACCTCGTGCTGGCCGCCGACCATGTCACGCCCGAGGCCATCAACTTCATGGCCAAGTACGGGCGTGGCCTGATCTGTCTGACGCTCACGCGCGAACGCTGCGAGCGCTTGCAGCTGCCGCCCATGGCCACGCGCAACGGCACCAAGCATGGCACGGCCTTCACCGTGTCCATCGAGGCGGCCACGGGCGTGACCACCGGCATCTCGGCGGCCGACCGCGCCCGCACCGTCCAGGCGGCGGTGGCGCGCGATGCCAGGCCGGCCGATCTGGTGCAGCCCGGGCACATCTTTCCTCTCCAGGCCCAGGACGGCGGTGTGCTGATGCGTGCCGGCCACACCGAGGCTGGCTGCGACCTGGCGGGCATGGCCGGGCTGACCCCAGCCGCAGTGATCTGCGAGATCATGAACGACGACGGCAGCATGGCCCGCCTGCCGGACCTGGAAGTGTTTGCCCAGACCCATGGGCTCAAGATCGGCACCATCGCCGACCTGATCGAATACCGCAGCCGCAACGAATCGCTGATCGAACGCCTGGGCCAGCGCCCCTTGAACACGCCGCAAGGCAGCTTCGAGTGCACCGCCTACCGCGACCGCTCCGGCGCCCTGCACCTGGCGCTGGTGAAGGGCCGGTGGTCGCCCACCGACGAGGTGATGGTGCGGGTGCATGAACCGCTGTCGGTGCTGGACCTGCTCGACGTGGGCGAGTCCTCGCACTCCTGGCCCCTGGGCAAGGCGCTGGCGCGACTGCAGCAGGAAGACCATGCGGTGGCCGTGCTGCTCAACTGCGGCGAGGGCACCGATGAATTGCTGCGCCACCTGGCGCCGGGCGAGGCCACGGCGCCGCCGCGCTCGCCCGCCCAGATGGACCTGCGCACCTACGGCGTGGGCGCGCAGATCCTGCGCGACCTGCAGGTCACGAGGATGAAGCTGCTGGGCAGCCCGCGGCGCATGCCCAGCATGGTGGGCTACGGCCTCGAAGTCACGGCGTTCATCGGCCCGGACCAATGACAGAACAACGCTCAAGGAAGGTACACCATGCAAGGCGCTGACAAGGGCCAGGCGGCCCGCCTCGACGGCGAGGACCTGCGCATCGGCATTGTGCAGGCCCGCTTCAACGAGACCCTGACGAACGCGCTGGCCCAGGCCTGCCGGGCCGAGCTGGCGGCCCTGGGCGTGGCCGAGAAGCACATCCAGCACGTGAGCGTGCCCGGCGCGCTGGAGGTGCCGGTGGCCTTGCAGGCCCTGGCCGAGAGCGAGCGCTTCGACGCCCTGATCGCCCTGGGCTGCATCATCCGTGGCGAGACCTATCACTTCGAACTCGTGGCCAACGAAAGCGGGGCCGGCGTCACGCGTGTCTCGCTGGACTACGAACTGCCCATCGCCAACGCCATCCTCACGGTGGAAAACGAGGCCCAGGCCTGGGCCCGTGCCGAAGAAAAGGGGCGCGATGCTGCCCGTGTGGCCGTGGAGATGGCCAATCTGCTGGAAGACCTGTCGTGACCGCACCCTCCCCCAAGCCCCGCCGCGCGCCGGCCAAGTCGGCACGCCGCCGCGCTCGCGAGTTCGCGCTGCAGGGGCTCTATGAATGGTTGATCTCGGGCAGCGATGCCGGCGTGATCGACGCCCATGTGCGTGAACAGGACGGCTTTTCCAAGTGCGACACGGCCCATTTCGACGCCCTGCTGCACGGCTGCATCCACGAAGCCGCCGACCTGGACGCCGTGCTGGCACGCCATGTGGACCGCAAGACCAGCGAGCTGTCGCCGGTGGAGCACGCCGTGCTGATGATCGGCAGCTACGAACTGCGCCATTGCATCGACGTGCCCTACAAGGTGGCCATCAATGAAGCCGTCGAGCTGGCCAAGAGCTTCGGCGGCACCGATGGCCACAAGTACGTGAACGGCGTGCTCGACAAGGCCGCCGCCGACCTGCGACCGGCCGAGGTGGAAGCCGCCCGCAGTGCGCGGGGTTGAGAGAGCCGTCGCATGAAGTTTGCCTCGCGCACGGCTCGCATCGAGCCCTTCTACGTGATGGAGTGCGCCAAGGCCGCGGCTGAGCTGGCGCGCAGCCCGGCGTGCCGCGACGAGCCGATGATCTACCTGAACATCGGCGAACCCGACTTCACCGCCCCACCGCTCGTGCGCGAGGCCGCAGAGCGCTGCCTGCGCGACGGCCGCACCCAGTACACCGATGCCCTGGGCCTGCTGCCGCTGCGCGAGCGCATCAGCGCCTGGTATGCGCAGCGCTTCGGCGTGGACGTGCCGGCCCGGCGCATCGTGCTCACCGCCGGCGCCTCGGGAGCGCTGCAACTGGCCTGCCTGGCCCTGGTGGAGCCTGGCGACGAGGTCCTGATGCCTGACCCGAGCTACCCCTGCAACCGGCACTTCGTGTCGGCGGCAGAAGGCAAGGCCGTGATGCTGCCCAGCGGTCCGGAACAACGCTTCCAGCTCAGCGCCGCTGCCGTCGCCCAGGCCTGGACGGAGCGCACCCGCGGCGTCTTGCTGGCCTCACCGTCGAACCCGACGGGCACCTCCATCGCCCCGAACGAGATGCGTCGCATCGTCGAGCAGGTGCGCGAGCGCGGTGGGGTCACCATCGTCGACGAGATCTACCTCGGCCTGAGCTACGACGAGGCCTTCGGTGTGAGCGCCCTCACGCAGGGCGACGACGTCGTCACGATCAACAGCTTCTCGAAGTACTTCAACATGACCGGCTGGCGGCTGGGCTGGATGGTGGTGCCCGAGGCCATGGTGGCGGTGGTGGAGAAGCTGGCGCAAAACCTCTACATCTGCCCGTCCACCGTGGCGCAGCATGCGGCGCTCGCCTGCTTCGAGCCCGAGAGCCTGAGCGAGTACGAGCGCCGCCGCGCCGAGTTCCGGGCCCGGCGCGACTTCCTGGTGCCGGCACTGAACCGCCTGGGCCTGGCGGTGCCAGTGATGCCCGACGGTGCGTTCTACGCCTGGGCGGATTGCTCCGCCTTCGCCCCGGACAGTTGGGACTACGCCTTCGAGCTGATGCGCCGCGCCCATCTGGCGATCACTCCCGGCCGGGACTTCGGCGAGGCCGAGACGAAACGCTACCTGCGCCTGTCCTATGCCACGGCCATGCCCCAGCTCGAAGAGGCCGTCGCTCGCCTGCAGCGGTGTCTCTGACACACAAATTACGCGCCGAAGCACTTCTGAGCGGGCATTTCTCACACTGTGGCCTGCCTGCGCCCGGCCCCCATCGTCTAAGCTGCGCACGTGGAATTCCAGAAGACTATCTTTGCGCTGACCCCGGAGCAGGCCCGTGCGCAGATGGCGCGTGACGGCCAGGATTCGTCACACCATTTCGACACCACCCAGCAGCACGACACGGCCAATGGTTCGCTGTTCGGCGACCTGGGCGAGCGCACGGCCGACCCACTGAACCGCCGCGGGGCACCGGTGTCCATCCCGCCGGACGACCTGCCCACCATCGGGCACATCGGCCGCTATGCCTTGAAGTACCGCTTGGGCGAAGGCGGGCTGGGCGCCGTCTACGCCGCCCAGGATCCGCTGCTGTCACGCCTGGTGGCCATCAAGACCCTGGGCACCGAGATGGCGCCCGAGGCGCGCGAGCGCTTCAACAGCCTCTTCCTGAACGAGGCACGCGCTGTCGCTAGCCTCAACCATCCACATATCGTCACGGTCTTCGATGCCGGCACCAGCCCGCAGGGCGCCTACATCGCGATGGAGTTGCTCAAGGGCAAGGACCTGCGTCAGCTCATCAAGGAAGGCTGGCGGCCCAAGCCGGTGGAAGCTGCCCAGATCGTGCGACGCGCTGCCGATGCGCTCGCCTACGCTCACGCCAAGGGCATCGTCCACCGCGACGTCAAGCCCGCCAACATCTTCATGACCGGCCGCACCCAGCCCAAGGTGCTGGACTTCGGCATCGCCCGCGTGGCCAGCCAGCAGGATTCGGGCACCGAGGACGACTTCGCTGCGGGCTCGCCTTACTACATGGCCCCGGAGCAAGTGCGCCATGATCCGGTGGACCGCCGCTGCGATGTGTATTCGCTGGGGGTGGTGCTGTACGAGTTGCTCACCGGTGTGCGGCCCTTCCAGGGCGCCACCCTGTCGCAGATTGCCGAGGCAGTGCTCACGCACCAGCCGCCGCTCATCCACGAACTGAACCCGGGCGTGCCGCAGGCCCTCTCGCTGATCGCAGCGAGGGCCATGGAAAAGGACCCCGACAACCGCTACCGCTCGGCCCGTGCGCTCTCGCGCGAACTGCGCCACTGGATCGAGGAACAGGGCGACGCCGAGGAAGAGGACGAGGCGCTGGCCGCCGAGCAGCGCGGGCGCCGCCTGCATCGCCTGGGCATGGGCCTGGGCGGCGTGGCCCTGCTGGCGGCCCTCGCCTGGGGCGCCGTGGGCTGGTGGGGCCCCGAGCCCACTCCAGAGGTCTCTGCCGGCGTGGTGGAGCCCCCCCCGCCCGCACCGTCTGCGCTGCCGGTCGAGGCCAGCAGCCTCCCGACAGCGGAGCCGGCCCTCGCCGAAGCAGCGTCTTCCGCTTCCACGCAGGCCGAGGACACGCCTCCCACACCGATTGCAGTCGCTCCGGTCGAGCCCGAACCCAACCCTGTGACGGTGGCGGCACCACGCGAGCGCCGCACCACGCCGGTACCGGCCCCCGCCCGGCCCGTTGCACGCAGTGCCGCGGCCGCTGCGCCTTTGGCCACTGGCGAGGTGGTGCTGGCCATCAGTCCCTGGGGGCAGGTCGAGGTGAACGGGGCGCCGGCCGGGATCGCCCCGCCCTTGAACCGCCTGACCTTGACCGAGGGTCGCCACACCATCACCATCCGCAACGACGAGTTCCCGCCGCACCGCGTCACCATCACGGTCACGCCGGATCAACCTGTGACCGTCAGACACAAGTTTGGATCATGAAACTGCCTTGGTTGGCCCTCGCCGCCCTCGCGCTGGCGGGCTGTGCCCAGATGCCCCTCCAAGCCCCTGTCGTGGGCGTGACCGAACTGGCCGCCCGTCCGGCCGAAGGCGCACTGCTCGCTGGCTTGCGCGCGTATGACGATGCGCAGTACCCCGAGGCTGAACGCCGCCTCAATCAGGCCCTGCAGGCGGGCTTGGCCTCTGCAAAAGACCAAGCCGCGGCGCACAAGCACCTGGCCTTCATTTATTGCACCAGCCAGCGGCAGGCCCAGTGCGAGGCCGCCTTCCGGGCGGCGCGTGCCGCCGACCCGGGTTTCGAACTGAGCAAGTCCGAGGCAGGACACCCCCTGTGGGGCCCGGTGTTCTTGAAGACCCGGCCCTGAAGGCGATGAGGCCCAGCGCCGGCGAGCGCTCACTCGCGCGGCGATAATGGTGGTTTTCCGGCTCGTCCCCAGCGGGACGGTGCCGGGCGCCATCGCACCATGCCCGCTTCCTCCGTCGATCCACCTCGCGTCGTCCATCGCCACCCGGTGCGCGTTTACTGGGAAGACACCGACGCCGGCGGCGTGGTGTTCTATGCGAACTACCTCAAGTTCTTCGAGCGCGCCCGCACCGAGTGGCTGCGCACACTGGGGTATTCGCAGGAAGCGATGCGACACGATCAGGGCGTGATGTTCGTGGTCACCGACACCGCGACCCGTTATCTGCAACCGGCCCGGCTGGATGATCTGCTCGAGGTCACGGTGGCGGTCCAGGCGGCGCGGGCCGCCTCGATGGTGATCGTGCAGCAGGCGTTACGCAATGGAACTTTGCTCGCCGAAGGTGAGATCAGAATCGGGTGCGTCGATGCCCGGACCTTCCGCCCGCAGCGCATCCCCAAGGAATTGTTTCAGGAACTCGAATGAACAACCAGGATCTGTCGATCATCCAGCTCATTCTGGAAGCCAGCCTCATCGTGCAGCTGGTCATGCTGCTGCTGGTCTTTCTCTCCTTGGCCAGTTGGACCGTGATCTTCGGCAAGTTCTTCGGGCTGGGCCGCGTGCGCGGGTTCAACGAGGAATTCGAGCGGGAGTTCTGGTCCGGCCGCAACCTCAATGACCTCTACAACCTCGCCATCGACAACCCGCGCAAGGGGGGGCCGATGGAGCGCATCTTCGCCTCGGGCATGCGCGAGTTCCTGAAACTGCGCGAGCGCCGTGTCAATGACGCCGGTGCGCTGCTCGACGGCGCGCGCCGGGCGATGCGCGCCAGCTTCCAGCGCGAGATGGATGCCATCGAGCACCACCTGTCCTTCCTGGCCACGGTGGGGTCGGTGGCCCCCTACATCGGGCTGTTCGGCACGGTCTGGGGGATCATGCACGCCTTCACCGGACTGGCCAACCTGCAGCAAGTGACCTTGGCCACCGTGGCGCCCGGCATCGCCGAGGCGCTGGTGGCCACGGCCATCGGCCTGTTCGCCGCCATTCCCGCCGTGATGGCGTACAACCGCTTCTCGCGTCAGATCGACCAGGTGGCCATCCGCATGGAGACCTTCATCGAGGAGTTCTCCAACATCCTGCAGCGCAATGTCGGTCAGCTCTCGCAGGGTGGGTCGGCAGGCGCTGCCCACTGAGCAGGAGCCCTTCATGCCTGCCGTCACTTCGCGCTCCGGATCCCGCCGCCGCACCATGAGCGAGATGAACATGGTGCCCTTCATCGACGTGATGCTCGTGCTGCTCATCATCTTCATGGTGAGTGCCCCGTTGATCACCACGGCTGTCGTGGACTTGCCCACGGTGGGCCGCGCCCAGACCGCCCCTCAGCGGGTGGTCGAGGTGGTCGTCGCGGCGGACGAAACCCTGCGCCTGCGCGTGGACGGCAAGGACGGCGCGCGCACCACCCTGCCGCGCCTGGAGCAGGAAGTGCGTGCCGCGATCCAGGGCGTGGACAACGCCCCCATCGTGATCTCGGCCGACCGAGGCGTGCGCTATGAGGCGGTGGTCAATGTGATGTCGCGCCTGCGTGCCGGCGGTTTCGAACGCGTGGGCCTGCTGGTGCGCCAGCAAGGCGGTTGACGCCCGAGGGAGCTGTTGAGCCCATGACCTCTTCCCGAGACCGTGACGACCTGCTGCCGCCCTCGCCTGACGCGCGTGGACGCGGGCTGGCGATTGCCCTGGGCATGCACGCGGCGTTGATCGGTGCCCTGGCCCTGGGTGTGAACTGGAAGTCCAGCGCGCCCGACGCCGTGGAAGCCGAGTTGTGGGCGGCCGTGCCCCAGGCCGCGGCTCCCCCGCCCGCTCCGGCACCCACACCCACTCCCGCGCCTGTGCCGCCGCCCCCCCCGCCGCCACCTGCACCGGCCCCCACGCCTGCGCCTGCGCCCCCACCACCGGCGCCCGACCGGGAAGCCGAGCTCGCCGTCGAGAAGCAGCGCAAGGAGGCCGAGGCCAAACGCCAGAGGGAAGTGCAGGAAGCCGAGCGCAAGAAGCGCGAGGAAGCCCAGCGCCGTGAGGCCGAGCGCAAGAAGCAGGAAGAAGCCGCGCGGCAAAAGCGAGAGCTCGCCGAGAAACAACGGCTTGAGCAGCAGCGCAAGGCCGAAGCCGAAAAGCGCCGTCAGGAAGAGGAAAAGCGCCTGGCCGAACTGCGCGAGGCGCAGATGCAACGCATCATCAGCCAGGCCGGCACGGGCACGCAGGCCACGGGCGCGGCCCAGGGCGGTGCTGCTGGAACGCCCTCGGCCGGCTATGCGGGCCGGTTGCGCGCGCGCATCAAGCCCAACATCATCTTCATCGACACCCTCACCACCAATCCGGCGGCCGAGGTGGAGGTGCGCGCTGCACCCGACGGCACCATCCTGGGCGCGCGGCTGGTCAAGTCCAGCGGCCATCCGGAGTGGGACCAGGCCGTCCTGCGCGCGATCGAGCGCACCGAAACCCTGCCCCGCGATGACAACGGGCGCGTGCCCTCTCCCATCCTGATCACCTTCCGACCGAAGGACTGAGCCTGCAGCCCTGGCGGGTCAGCGCAGCGACAGGGATCCGATCTCCAGCCCCTCGCGGTAGGACTCGACAAAAGCCCGATCGATCCGGTCTTTCCAGCGCCACACCCAGGCGCCGTGGGCAGACAACGGCCCCCAGCTGGCAAGCGCCGTGCCGTCGCCACAGGACAGCAGGGCCAGGGCCATGCGCTGAGGGCGGTAGGCACCAAGGGCCCGACCCGCCGCCCAGGCCCGCAGGTTGGCAATCAGCATCGGTGCCGCACGGACCGCGTAGACGCCGCTGCGCGGGTGGGGTGCGTCCACGCGACTGGCCACATCGCCCACCGCGAAGACCTCCGGGTGCGACACGCACTGCAGGGTGCTGCCCGTGGCAATGAAGCCGTCGGGCGCCAGGCGCAGGCCGCTCCCGGCCAGCCAGGCCGGCGGCTGCACGCCCAGTGCCACCACCGGCGCGTCACACGGCAGCCGGCTGCCTCCGGACAGACGCAACTGGCCGGGTTCGATCTCGACCACATCGTCGGTGATCACCGTGATGGCCCGGGACTTCAGCATGGACAGGGCCCGGTGGCGCAGGCCCCGGGAAAAACCGGGCAGCAGGCCGGCGTTGCCGGCCACCAGGGTGACGCGTGCCTGGGCCACCAGCGCGCGGCGCATCGCCAAGGCCAGCTCGAAACCCGCGGCGCCGCCGCCGATGAGCACCACCTGCAGGCCGGGCTGCCGCGCCGCGAGCGACTCGACCTGCGGCCACAGCTGCACGAAGTTCTGCAAGGGCCGAACGAACAGCGCCTGATCACGGGCGCCGTCGATGAGGTCGCGCGACATCTCGCCCCCGGTGTCCAGGCTGAGCGCATCGTAGGCAAGTTCGGCCCCACCGGCGAGTCGAAGCTGGCGAGCTTCGGCACGCAGCGCGCTCACAGTGTCCAGCACCAGACGGACACCCGCACGGCGCGCCAGCGCGGCAAGGTCGATCTGCGCCTCTTCCGGCGCATAGCGGCCGGCAATCACGCCCGGCACCATGCCGGAATACCACTGAGTCGGCTGCGGCGTGACGAGGGTCACCTCGACCTCCGTCAGAGGCTGGGCCGCCAGAGCGGCCAGCACCTGGACATGGGCATGGCCGCCACCGGCCAGCACAAGTTGTTTCATTCGGATCCTCCCGGGCGATGCTGCAGGCCCCGCACGTAGGCGAGGGCCTGGCTGCCCGTGTTGTCGGTGTCGGCCCCCACCGCGATGGCGCGCAGCCGCGGGGCCTCGGTCGCCTCGTCGCCGAAGGCCCGCAGGAAATCGGCGGCCAGGTCGCGCGACTCGCGCTGCCACGGCGTGGGGGCGGCTTCGCCGCTGCGCAAGACCACATAGCGCACACGGCGGCTGTAGGCATTGTCGATCATCGTGCCGGCTGCCAGACCTGTATCCCACACGTAGCACAGTGTGGCGGCCGGCAGGTCTTCGCCACTGCGCGAGCGGGCCAGCCGCAGCAACTGGCGCTCGACGAAGGGCACGCGCTCCAGCGCATGGTCGAACAGGGCGCAGACCTTCACGGCGGTGTCGTCACCGGCCTTGGTGCGCAGGTCGGTGGAGGCGGCGAAGCGCTCGACACGCCACTGCCACTGCAGCCGGCCGGGCACACTGTGGGTGGGATGCAGCAGGTTGCCATAGGAGGCCTGGGCCTCGATGCGCAGGCTCAGCGCGCCGTCCGACTCGACCAAGCTGTAGTGCGTGCGAGGGAGGGTCTGTGCGGGCAGGCCCGCGAAGCGCCAGGGCGGCAGCGGCTGAGCGCCGGGCGCGCCTGCCCAGGGGGTCAGGTCGGCGGCGGCCACCCCGGCAGCGCCCAGCCCCAGGGTCATCGGCAGGAGGGTTCGCAACAGCAAGGAACAGGGGCGCATGGCAGGCAGAGTCAGCGGCGGCGGCAAAGTTCAGCCGCCGCAACAATCACTCACCACGTCGCCAGGCGTGATAGCGCGCCACCCAGCGCAGCAGGGCCTCGGGCTTGTGAGCCTTCTTCCACTCGCCCGCGGCGTACTTGTTGGCCTCGGCAAGGGTGGGATAGACATGGATGGTGCCGAGGATCTTGTTCAGCCCCAGCCCGTGCTTCATCGCCAGCACGAATTCAGCCAGCAGGTCGGCCGCATGTTCACCGACGATGGTCGCGCCCAGGATACGATCCTTGCCCGGGACGGTGAGGACCTTGACGAAGCCATGGGCCTGGCCGTCGGCGATGGCCCGGTCGAGATCGTCGATGCCATAGCGCGTGACCTCGAAGGCCACGCCCTGGCGACGGGCCTCGTCCTCGCTCAGGCCCACCCGAGCCACCTCGGGGTCGGTGAAGGTGGCCCAGGGGATGACCGAGTAGTCGGCCTTGAAGGTCTTGAGCGACCCGAAGAGTGCATTGACCGCGGCGTACCAGGCCTGGTGCGCCGCGGTGTGCGTGAACTGGAAGGGGCCCGCCACATCGCCGGCGGCATAGATGTTGGGGTAGAGGGTCTCGAGGTAGTCGTTGGTCTCGATGACGCGTCCGGTGGGGATGCCCAGGGCTTCGAGGCCGTGGCCTTGCAGACGCGCCACACGACCGACGGCGCAAAGGATCTCGTCGCCCTCGATCACGATCTCCCGGCCTTCGTGCTCGGCGATGAGGCGTTTCCCGTCGGGGCCTGGCTCGCAACGCAGGGCGCGGTGGGCGGTGAGCACGCGCACGCCGTCGCGCTCAAGCGCAGCCTGCACCAGGCGGGCGGCATCCTCATCCTCCTTGAGCATCAGGCGCGGCGCCATCTCGACTTGGGTGACTTCGGCCCCCAGCCGTGCAAAGGCCTGGGCCAGCTCGCAACCGATGGGCCCGCCGCCCAGCACGATGAGGCGGCGCGGCAGCGCGCGCAGGGTCCACAGGGTGTCGGACGTGAGACAGCCCATCTCCTTCAAGCCCGGCAGGTCGGGCACGAAAGGTTCGGCGCCCGTGGCCAGGATCACCGCACGGGTGGTCAGGGTCTGGACCGATCCGTCCTCGCGGGTGATCTCCACCGTCCACGGGTTGACGAGCCGGGCGTGACCCTGCATCACGTCCACGCCCAGGCCGGTGTAGCGGGCCACCGAGTCGTGCGGCTCGATCTCGGCGATGACACGCTGCACGCGGCCCATCACCTGGGTGAAGTCGATCGCCGGCAGCGTGTCGGCGAGGCCGTAGCGCGAGGCCTGGCGCATCTGGTGGGCCAGCTTGGCCGAGCGGATCAGGGCCTTGCTCGGCACGCAGCCATAGTTCAGGCAGTCGCCGCCCATCTTGTGGCGCTCGACCAGCGTGACCTTGGCGCGCACGGTGGCGGCGATGTAGGCCGACACCAGACCGGCCGCGCCAGCGCCGATGACGACCAGGTTGCGGTCGTAGCGACGCGGGCGCACGCTGCGCCAGCGCGCATAGACGCGGCCGCGCTGCACGGCGCCCAGGACGCGCCGGGCGGCCCAGGGGAACACCCCCAGCAGCACGAAGGAGCCGACCAGGGCCGGCGACAGGATGCCCGCCAGCGAGTCGATCCGCGCGAGCTGGGTGCCCGCGTTCACATAGACCGCGGTGCCGGCCAGCATGCCGAGCTGGCTCACCCAGTAGAAGGGCCAGGCCTTCATGCGGGTGAGGCCCATCGCCAGATTGATGATGAAGAAGGGCACGATCGGCACGAGGCGCAGCGCGAAAAGGTAGAAGGCGCCGTCGCGCTCGATGCCGGCGTTAATCTGCGCCAGTCGCGCGCCGAAGCGCTGCTGCACGGCATCGCGCAGCAGGTAGCGCGCCACGAGAAAGGCCAATAGCGCGCCGATGCTGGAAGCGAACGAGACGATTACCGTGCCTGCCATGAGCCCGAAGAGCGCGCCGCCGGCCAGCGTGAGCACGGCCGCCCCGGGCAGCGACAGCGCCGTGACGGCCAGGTAGACGAGGAAATAGGCCCCCACCACCACGAGGGGGTCGCGTGCGTAGAGATCGGCCAGGGCGGCCTGCTGGCGCTTCAGCTCTTCGAGGCTGAGGTAGCGCTGCAGGTCGAAGGCGAAGAAGGCCATGACGCCGGCAAGCACCAACAACAGCAGCAGGAGCTTGCGTCGATTCATGGCGTTTCCTTGTTCGAAGAAGTTGTGTGGTTGAACATCTGCCAGCCGGCCGCGATGCGTGTGGCCAGGGTGAGCCCGCACAGCGCGGCGAAGCCATAGGCCCACCAGGCGAAGTGCTGCGGCCACAGGCACATCAGCGCGAAGCAGATCAGGGTCTCGGTCGCTTCGGTGAAGCCGCCGAGGTAGTAGAAGCCCTTTTGCGGGTAGGCCTCGCTGCGCAGGCCCTGGCGTTCAGCCAGCACCGCAAACGCGAGGAAGCTGCTGCCGGTGCCGATGAAGGCCGCCAGCAACACCGCGGCGGGCAGGGCGTTGGCCGGCGGATCGGCCAGGGCAAAGGCCAGCGGGATGCTGGCGTAGAAGAGGAAGTCGAGCGTGATGTCGAGGAAGGCCCCTCGGGGCGTGGGCCGGGTCAGGCGGGCGAGCGTGCCGTCCAGGCCATCGCACAGTCGGCTCAAGAGGATCAGTGCGAGGCCGATCAGGGGTTGCGACCCGGCAATCGCCACCGCCCCCGCCACGCCGATGGCAAAGCCGCTCCAGGTGACGGCATCCGCTCCCAGGCCGGCACGATGCAGCCCGCGAGCCAGGCGGTGCAGCAGGGGCTGGAGCAGGCGCAGCGCGACACGGTCAAGCATCGTGTGCCTCCGCGGGGTCCAGGGTCAGGACGCGGGCGCCCACGGGCACGTCGGCTGCGTCGTGGGTCACCAGTACCGTGGGAATGGCGGCCTCTCTCGCCTGCGCAAACACGAAGTCGCGAAAGCGTGCGCGCAAGGCCACGTCCAGGCGCGAGAAGGGTTCATCGAGCAGCAAGGCTTCGGGCCGGGCCAGCAAGGCACGCAGCACCGCCACGCGCGAGCGTTGTCCGCCCGAGAGTTGATGAGGCTGGCGATCGCCCAGGCCGGCCAGCTCCGCCCGTGCCAGGGCGGCCTGGGCGCGGGTCACCCGTTCGGCGCTCGGCCCGGCCGGCAGGGCGAACAGCAGGTTCTCCATGGCTGAGAGGTGAGGAAAAAGCAGGTCGTCCTGGAAGAGGATGCCCACGCGGCGCTGGGCCAGCGGCAAGGTATGGATTTCGCGCCCGTTCAGGCAGGCCCTTCCGCGCGCCTGAAAGGCCGGCGGCAGGGTGCCGCACAGCCAGGCCAGCAGGCTGGACTTGCCCGATCCGCTGGGACCCATCACGGCCAGCACCTCGCCCGGCCCGATGGTGGCGCTCAGATCGTCGATCAGGAGGCGCGGGCCCAGCCGCAGGCTCACATGGTCGAGAACGAGGCTCACGCGCGCTCCTTTCTTGCGGCGCGATGCCCGATCCAGGCGGCCCCGGCGAAAGCCAGCACCGGCACCAGCATCTGCAGGGCCGCGAAGGCCGCCATGGTGTGACGCTGACCTCCGGCGGCCAGGGTGAGGGCCTCGGTCGTGACCGTGGGCACACGCCCCGCCCCGAGGAACTGGGTGGGCAGGAACTGCGCCACGCTCACCGCCACCCCCACCGCCCAGGCGGCCGCCAGGGGTGCGCGCAACAGCGGCAGCTTGATGCTCCACCAGTGACGCCACTCGCTGCCGCGCAGCGACACGGCCACCTGGCGGTAGCGCTCGTCATAGGCGCGATAAGCCGGCGCCAGCGCCACCCACACATAAGGCAGCACGAAGATGCCATGCGCCCAGGCCACCACCCACCACCGTGCGTCCAGGCCCAGCTCGAGCGCTCCGCGGTAGAGCCCGAGCGTCAGCAGCAGCGAGGGCAGCACCATCGGGGCATACACGGCCGGTGCACATCGCCAGTCCCACCACCGCGGAGTGGCTTCCATCCAGGCCATCACCAGCAAGGCTGCGATCGACGACGACACAAGCGCCAGACCCAGGGTGTGGCCGAGGATCACCGGGCTGCGCAGCACCTGCTCCCAGGCCTGGGCCGTCCAACGTGGCGGGACGAGATCGGGAAAGGGCCAGACGCCGACGAAGGACACCCCCAGCACCGCCAGCACCGCCAGCATCACCAGGGCGTACAGCCCGACGCCCGCGCCAAGCAGGGCGGGGCCGGCCGGCGACGCGGTCTTCGAGGAGCCTCGCCCGCCCTGGGTGGCGCGGCGTCTGCGCCAGCCCCGCGACAACCGCCAGACCAGGGCCGCGGCCAGCATGCTCAGCAGCCACATCGCACTCAGCACGCCCACCGCTGCCGCGCCCTGGGCTTGCCGTTCGGGAGAGGCCTCGAGCAACCACTGCCAGGCCAGCACACCCAAGGTGGGCGGCGTGGTGGGCCCCAGCACCACCGCCATGTCCACGGCCGTGTAGCCGTAGGCCAGCACGGCCGCCAAAGGCCAGGCGAGGCGGGGCAGCAACTGGGGCCACAGCAGGCGATGCCAGGCCTGCACCGGCCCATAGCCCATCGACGCGGCTACGGTCAGTTCGCGCTGCAGGCGCGCGCCCTCCCGGCCCTGGTGCAACAGCGCCGCCGCGTTCCACAGCAGGTAGGGCACCTCCTTGGCCACCAGCGCCACCAGCAGCGCCAGCCCCCAGCCATCGTTCACCGTGGGCCAGGGCGGCGGGGCGTCCCAGCCGGCCCAGGGGGCGGCCAGACGCATCAACACGCCGCTGGGCATCACCAGCAGTGCCAGGCCGATCGCGAAGGCCAGGTGCGGCAGCGACAGCACCGGCCCCAGCGCACGCATCATCCAGGCCCACCCCCGGTGGCCATGCAGGCGTGGCACCCACCACATCACCACCACCAGGGCCAGCACGGTGCTGCCCAGGCCCGTGGCCAGGCTGAGGCGCAAGGCGGGCAGGAACTGCGGGTCGGCCCACAGGGCCCGCCATCCGTCGGCCGATACCGCCTCAGCCGCCGCCGAAGTCAGCGCCACCGCCAGGGGGACGGCAAACAGCACGACCGCTGGCAGGCCCAGCCACAGCCTGTTCAGGGACGGCAGCGCCGGGCTCACACGCCGTAGCGCCGCGTCCATTCGCGCTCGATGGGTTCAACCCAGCTCGCATGCGGCTCGGGCCAGGCCGGCGCCGGCTCGCGCACCCCCCCGGGCGCGTCGGCCCCGCTGAAATGGACGCGGTCGGCCGGGCTCAGGCGATCCAGCGCGAGCACCGTGGGGTCGCCCCAGTGGCGGATGTCGGCCTTGCGGCCCTGGGCCAGGGGCGAGAGCAGGAAGTTGATCATCACCTGGGCCCCCTCCCTCGCACGCGCGTTGAAGGGAATGGCGATGAAGTGCGTATTGCCCAGGGTGCCGCGCCGGTGCTGCCAGCTCACCACCGTCTTGGGCAGGAGGCCTTGGGCGATGTGGTTGGCTGCAGCGTTGGGGTTGAAGGTGAGGGCAATCCACAGCTCGCCATCGCCCAGCATCTGCCGCAAGGCCGTATCGTTGGCCGGGAATTGCCGGCCGCCACGCCACAGGTGGCGATGGTGGGCATCCAGCCAGGCCCACAGGGGTGCCGTGACCTCGGCAAAGGCCTCGGGCTGCATCGGACGCTCCAGCACGCGGCGGTCGGCGAGGCTTTCCATCAGCACCTGCTTGAGGAAGGTGGTGCCATGGAAGCTGGGCGGACGGGGATAGGTGAAGCGGCCCGGGTGCCGCATGATGAAGGCACCCAGTTCCTCCAGGCTGCGCGGTGGCGAGGGCACGCGCCGGCTGTCGCCGAAGAAGGTGAGCTGGGCCATGCCCCAGGGGGCCTGCATGCCCTCGACAGGCTCCGAGAAGTCGATGCGTGTGGTCGGCTTGCCGTCGACATCCACCCCCCGGTGGCTGGGCAATGCCTCGGCGAAGGGCCCGAAGAGCAGGCCCTCGCGCTTCATCGCCAGGAAGTTCTCGCCGTTGATCCACACCGCATCGACACTGCCGTCGCGCAAGCGGCCGGCCTGCTTCTCGGTGCGCACGCGCCGCACCACCTCGGCGGTGTCGGTGATCTTCACGTGCTCGAGCCGCACGCCATGGCGGCGCATCAGCTCGGCACCGGCCCATTGCAGGTAGGCGTTGATCAGGTCGCTGCCAGCCCAGGCGTTGAAGTGCACGGTCTGGCCTTGGGCGGCGCGTTCGACGGCCGCCCAGTCGTCGCGGGCCCAGGCCGGAGGGATGATGCCCAGCAGGGGCAGGCTCAGCAGGTGGCGGCGGTTCGGTGTCATCAGTCGTGTTGCAGCATCCAGGCGTGCTTTGGCGTGCGAGAGCCGCAGTCTAGGCGGCTGGGCTCACTTGCGCGGTCTGACGGGTCATTCGCACCGTTGGCGCGAAAGGTTACATGCCCACCACGTGCATGCGTTCAGCGGCGCCCGGCAGCCGACTCGGCCCAGGGCTCGCGCGAAGACCCGAATCCCGAGAGGCCGCCAGTGGAGGCGAACAGGCGTGAATCGAGCCGGCTCGACAGCACCTCGGGCGAGGCATAGAAGCGCAGGCGGTTACGGCCCGCGCGCTTGGCTTCGTACAGGGCCTCGTCGGCCTGATGCAATAGGTCCACCAGGTCGACCTGCTGGTCCTCCAGCATGGCGGCCGAGGCATAGGCCACGCCGATGCTCATCGTGCAGCGCAGGAAACTGCGGCCGGTGTCGATTTCGAGGGTTTCGAAACTGTGTCGCAAGCGCTCGGCGAACACCCGCGCGCCGGGGACGTCGGTGCCTGGCAGGACAAGACAGAACTCCTCGCCCCCAAGGCGGGCGAACAGATCGGTCTCCCGCTTGGCGCGGTGGGCCAGGGCCGCCAGGGCCTTGAGCACGAGATCACCCACCTGGTGGCCGTGCTCGTCGTTGACCTTCTTGAAATGGTCGATGTCGAGGACCAGCACCGTCACCGACTGGCCCAGCTGGGCGGACAGGCCCATCAAGCGACTGCTGCGATCCTCGAAACCACGCCGGTTCAAGGCCCCGGTGAGGGGATCGCGCACGGCCTGGGCCCGCAGGCGCTCGGCAAGGCGGAAGTTCACCAGCAACACGAGCAGCAACGCCATCGTGCCCGATGCGACGAAACTCAGGATCAGCAGCCATGCGTTGGCTTGCGGCAAGGCTTCTCGCCAGCCAGATTCGCCGGCACGCGCCAGCAGAAGGCCGCGCACCCACCACCCCGCCGCCAGCACACTGGCGCTGAGCAGGATTCCGATGTGTATGGCCTTGAAACCAGGCCGCATGCCGCGCCAAGCGATCAGTCCGACGAGCAGCCAAGTCAGACCAGCCACGGCCGACATCCACAGCAAGCTGTGGAGCGGACGTCCCAGGGCCTCGAATACCAACGCCACGGCCGCCGCGATCACGACGCCTCCCTGCAGGCGCTTCAGTCGGGCCGGCGCGCCACGGAACCTTCTCAGCCCCTCGCCCAGCATGCCGATGCCCAGCACCAGCACACCGGAAGCCGCCACGTAGAGGATCCGCCACACCCACCCCGTCTGCAGGGTGGTCACGCCGGCGACCGCCATGCCGGCCAGCACCAAGGCCAGCGCCCGCATCCACATGTCTGGCCCCTGCTGATCAGGGGCCACCCGGCGCAGCATGTAGATCAATGCCAGCGACATCATCGAAAGAAGGACCAGCGCCAGCAGCAAGGCCCAGTATTGCGAGATCCCGAGGCTCATGCGGCCCCCTCTGCCAGGAGGCCGCCCGTCTGCGCGGGCCCGGCCCGCGTTGCAGGGGCTGCCATCACACAGCGGTTGCGGCCCTGGCTCTTGGCCTCGTACAAGGCCGCATCGGCATGCGCCAGCATGTCGGTCCACGCCGCATCGGCGGGGGCGGCGCACGCGATTCCCACGCTCATCGTGAGCTTCAACGGATTCGTGCCGCCCACGAGGAAGCGGTGAGCCTCCACCCGGGCCCGCAGACGCTCGGCCTCGCGCAGCGCGGCGGCATTCTCGGACCCCGGCAGCACGACGACGAATTCTTCTCCTCCAAGCCGGCCCACCAGGTCGCCTTGAGGTAGAGCCTCCGACAGGCACTGCGCGAACTGCCTGAGCACCTCGTCGCCAGCGCCATGGCCATGTGTGTCATTCACCCGCTTGAAGTGATCGATGTCGCACGCCAGAACCCCCACCGGACGGCCGACGCGCTTGGCGAAGGACAGTACCGTGGCGACCGCGTCGTCCAGCCCCCTGCGGTTGAACACGCCTGTCAGCGGGTCGCGGATGGTCAGCTGCAGCAAGGCTTCGTTCATGCGGGCCGTCATCAGCAGCACCAACCCGCAGATCACGGCGAGCACCGACAGCGTGGTGACCATGCTCGCAAGGCGCACGAAAGGATCCGCCCAGACGGGATTTACGGGCAAGACAAGCACGATGAGGCGCAGCAGGGCCAGGCCCGCAATGAGCCCGCAAGCGGCCTGCAGAAAGATCCTCACCGCCCGCAAAGACGGTGCATCCACCGTGCGAAGGCTCCACACCGCGGCGCCCATCAACAAGGCAATGCCCACCACCCGGATCCCGAGGCGGCCCTCGGGGCTGGGAAACAGGGCCACGAACACTGCCGAAAGCACCATGCCGGCGAACACCACGGCGCCGGCCATCACCCAGGGCCGACCGAGGCGCAGGTACTGCCTCAAGCCGATGAGCAGCAAGGCATAGCCCGACAAGAGCAAAGGCTCCCGCAGCATCAGCAACAGCGCTGGAAGGTCTTCCCCCCGGCCGACCAGGGCGCTGCCCACGCCCAGTGGGAAGAAGGCCAGCGCCCAGTAGCCCGCACCGTCGGCATCGGGCACGTGGGGGATGGTGAGCACCAGCACGAGCGCCAGTAGCAGCCCGAGGACGGCACTGGCGAGGGCGACGATGGAGAAGTCCAAGCGTTTGCGGTCGGAAGAAACACGACAGGTGTCAGACGCACGACGCGCCCACGACAGTATGCCAAGCGCCGGCAGGACCGGGCAAGAAGCGCAGCGGGCTGCAATCCCCGGAATTGCCAGGTCACGACATCCCTGTTCTGGCCTTGGCCGGCTCACGCCAGCAGGCATAGTCGCGAGCATCGGCTGGGGCGGTGCGCCCGCGGCTGCATCCGAGGCCCACGCACATGACCACCGACACCCTGCCGATGCCCTTTGTCGACGAGCCCATACGGCCGGCACGCGAAAAGTCACGCCATGCCGCCTTCAAGTGGCCCACCCCGCCCTACGCCGCCTACCCGGCCGCCGTCGAGCAGCAGCAGCCGATGGAGTGCGACATCGAAGGGCTGAACAATCGGCTGATCTCGGGTCGCCTGATCTTCTTCGTGCCGGACGAAAGCCTGGCGTATGTGCAGGTGCCGCCGGCGCGCACAACGATCACCCTGCGCTTCGAACAGTTCCGTTCGCTGGCCTTGCGTGAGGTCCTGCCCGCACAGTCCCTGCTGGGCGAGGATCTGCACAACGGCTTGCTGGAAGCGCGGCCCCGCAGCTCGTATCGCGTGCAGATGCGCCAAGGCAGCGTGCTGGTCGGAGAGACCGTGGGCCACGTGGAGACCGATGCAGGTCTGTTCCTCTTTCCCCCGGCCGACGAGCACGGCGGCGTGCGCCGACTCTTCGTGCCGCGCTCGGCCTACGAGCGCGTCGAGATCGGGCCGCGCATTGGCGAGGTGCTGGTGGCCCAGAACGCAGCCACCACGCAGCAGGTGGAAGACGCCGTTCGGGAGCAGGAGGCCTTGCGCGAGCGCAAGCTCGGCGACATCCTGCTTACGCGCAAGATTGTCGAACCCGGCACGCTGAAGACCGCTCTGGAGCAGCAGTCGCGCATGCCCATGGTCCGCATCGGCGAGGCGCTCGTCTCGCTGGGTCTGGTCACGCCCGAGCAACTCGACGGTGCCCTGGAGCAGCAGCAGGCCGATCGCAGCGTGCCGCTGGGCGAGCTGCTGGTGCGCATGAACCTCGTCTCGCGGCAGGATCTGCAGACCGCCCTGGCCCACAAGATGGGCTACCCGCTGGTGGACGTGTTGAACTTCCCCACCGATGCGCAGGCCTTGCGCAAGATCCCCTATGCCATGGCCGCGCGTCTGGAGGTGCTGCCGCTGGCAATGTGGGACGGTCGCCTGGCCGTGGCCATGGAAGACCCCTCGCAGCGCAAGACGATCGAAGAGCTGGAGTTCGTCAGCCAGCTCAAGATCGTGCCCGCCCTCGCGCAGGTGGGGAGCCTGGAATCGGCCATCCGGCTGGCCTACGAGAAGATCGGCACCGACGTATGGGCCCTGAACGCCCAGCTCGCCCCCATCGAGTTCGAGCCCGAGTCCGCTGGCAGCCTCGTCCAGTCGCTCGAGAAGGACAGCACTTCCAAGGGCGACGACGGTTTCGAGGAGCCGCAGATCGAGCAGTCGGACAACTCGCTCGTGAAGCTGATCAACACCATGATCGTCGACGCGCACGCGCAGGGGGTGTCCGACATCCACATCGAGTGCTACCCGGGCCGTGAAAAGCTCAAGGTGCGCTTCCGCAAGGACGGCCTGCTGCAGCCTTACCTGGAACTGCCGCACACGTATCGCAGCGCCCTGATCGCGCGCATCAAGATCATGTGTGACCTCGACATCTCCGAGCGCCGCAAGCCGCAGGACGGCAAGATCAACTTCGCGCGCTTCATGCCCGGCCAGCGGCTGGAACTGCGCGTGGCGACCATCCCCACGAACAACAACCTCGAAGACGTGGTGATGCGCATCCTGGCTTCGGCCAAGCCCATCCCGCTCGACCAGCTCGGCATGGCCTCGGACAACCTGTCGAACCTGAAGCAGGCGATGGAGCGGCCCTACGGCATGGTGCTGTGCGTGGGCCCTACGGGTTCAGGCAAGACCACCACGCTGCATTCGGCGCTCAGCTACATCAACGTGCCTGAGCGCAAGATCTGGACCGCCGAGGACCCGGTGGAGATCACCCAGCCGGGGCTGCGCCAGGTGCAGGTGAACCCCAAGATCGACTGGACCTTTGCCAAGGCCCTGCGCGCCTTCCTGCGCGCGGACCCGGACGTGATCATGGTGGGCGAAATCCGCGACCAGGAGACCGCGCAGATCGCGGTCGAAGCCTCGCTGACCGGCCACCTCGTGCTGTCGACGCTGCACACCAACAGCGCACCCGAAACCGTCACCCGCCTGCTCGACATGGGCATGGACCCCTTCAACTTCGCCGACTCGCTGCTGGCTGTGCTGGCCCAGCGCCTGGTGCGTCGTCTGTGCAACGAATGCCGCATCCACCGCCCGGCCACCGAGGAAGAGATCGAGGAATGGCTGGCCGACTACCTGCACGTGGGCCCGAAGGACGACCCGCGCTTCACCCGCGAGGCCGTGCTGAACGGCTGGATCGAGCGCTACGGCCGCGACGGTCGACTGATGCACCACGACAGCCCGGGCTGCGAGAAGTGCCACCACACCGGCTTCCGCGGCCGCGCCGGGCTGCACGAACTGATGATCGTCACCCGGGAGCTGCGGCACCTTATCCAGACCGGCGCACGCGCCGAGGAACTGCAGCGCCGCGCTCTCGGCGAAGGCATGCGCACCCTGCGACAGGACGGCATCCTCAAGGTGCTGGCCGGCGTGACCACGCTGGCCGAGGTGCGCGCGACCAGCAACGCGTAGGCGGCAGGCGCTTTCAGCCCAGCCAGCGTTGAAGCTGGCGCTCGCCGGCGGCTGAGAATTGCACCACACGCGAGCCGGGCTGCCGCTCGGCCCAGCCCAGCTCCGACAGACGCTGCAGCAGGGCTGCGCCGAGCGCACCGGCCAGGTGATGGCGCCGCTCGCTCCAGTCCAGGCAGGCGCGGCACAGGCTGCGGCGGCCGGCCTGCAAGGTCTCGATATCCAGCCCCCATTCACTCAGGGCGGCCTGACCTGCAGGAGTGAGACGCAAGGCCTGCGGCTCGCCCTGCAGCCATCGTTTGTGCCGCAGGGCTTCGTACACCCGCACCCCTTGCTCACCCGCGAGATGGTCGTAGCAGACCCTCGCGTGGCGCAGAGCCGGTTCGCGCGGACCGCTGCGCGCGCGGACGGCTCCGGTGCGAAAAGCCACGCCCATCAGCGATTCAAGAAGGTGCGCCACGTCAGGGTCGGCGAGGCGAAAGTAGCGATGGCGCCCCTGGGCTTCCACCGCCAGCAGCCCAGCGTCCAGCAGCTTGGTGAGGTGGGCACTCATCGTGGCCTTGCCCACGCCGGCCATCGCGCCCAGTTCGGTGGCGGTGAGCGCGCGGTCGGCCATCAGCGCCGTCAGCACCTCGGCACGGGCATGGTCGCCGATCAGCGCAGCGATGCGGGCGATGCTGGGTCCGTCTTTCATGGTTCGATCGTAGACGAACCATTCAGGCCACACAAGCGGCGACGATGTCGCCTGTCCCTTTCACATGGAGTCCACCATGCCCCTGACCTGTTTCATCCGCTACGAGATCGACCCCTTCCAGCGCGACGCCTTCCAGGCCTACGCCGAACGCTGGGGCGAGATCATTCCCCGCTGCGGCGGCAACCTCATCGGCTACTTCCTGCCTCACGAAGGCAGCAATGTCGAGGCCTGGGGACTGATCAGCTTCGAGAGTCTGGCCGCCTACGAAGCCTACCGGGCGCGGCTCAAGACCGACGACCACGGGCGCGCCAATTTCGCGTTCGCGCAGGAACACCGCTTCATCCTGAAGGAAGAGCGCCGCTTCCTCCTCGGCGTGGCGGGCACCCTGGCACGACCCGCTCGAAGCGAGGAGCCCTGGGCATGATTGCTGTGATCTTCGAGGTCGAACCGCACCCGCACGGCCACACGCCCTATCTCGATCTGGCGTCGGCCTTGCGGCCCGAACTGGAAGGCATCGACGGCTTCCTGTCCATCGAACGCTTCGAGAGCCTCAGTCAACCCGGCAAACTGCTGTCCTTGTCCTTCTGGCGAGACGAGGTCGCCGTGGCCGAGTGGCGGCACAGAGATGCGCACCGCCGTGCCCAGTCGGTCGGGCGCCACCGCCTCTTTGCCAACTATCGCCTGCGCGTGGCCCAGGTGCTGCGCGACTACGGCGCCCATGAGCGCGATCAGGCGCCACCCGATTCACAGCAGGTGCATGAGGCGCCCTGAATGGTTCAGCCGAGTTCGGTGTGGCGCTCGCTGATCTCATGTCGTGGATGGCGTCGCCCGATTCCACGTGGCCGCCCGGCAACTACGGATATCACTTCACGACAACCCATCCTCAGGACACCGGACATCCACTTTCAGGTGCGCGCACAAACCGCGCGCCCGCCGGGCTCCACGCGGCATCACCCGTCTGCGCGAGGTGCAGTTCGGCGCCGGCGGCCACCCACAGCCAGGGGCTGGCGGCCGCCGCCCCGCCCTGCAGGGCCACGAGCCGTGTCCCATCGATGCGTCCCAACAGATTCAGCGCCGCCTCGCCCGAGCGGCTGAGGCTGGCGTCGAAGCGCTGGTGCTGCTGGCGCACCGTGAGCTGCAGCCGCTGCTGGGCCCCGGTGCCGCACCACACGCCATTCACCCGGGCAGGCACCACCCACAGGTACAGGCGGCTCAGTTTTTCCCGGCCCACGGGCTTGTCGGGCACCTCCACCGTGCGACTGGCATCGGGCAGCCAGTCGCCCAGGTCCCAGTCGTGCGAGACGATGCGGGTGCCGGCCGCAAGCTGCTGAAGGCGGGGGCGCAGTGCAAGATTCACTTCCGGCAGCAGGTACATCGTGATGACCGTGGCGGCGCTGAGGTCGGTCGTGAAGAGGTCCTGCACGCGGAACTCGGTGCGCTGCGCGACCCCGGCCCGGCGCGCATTCACGATGCTGAGCGCCACCAGATCGGGCACGATCTCCACGCCAAGGCCGCTGGCCCCAAAACGCTTCGCCGCCGTGATCACGATGCGGCCATCCCCCGAGCCGAGGTCGATGAGATGATCGGACGCGCCGACCCCGGCCAGGTCCAGCATGGCCAGGGTGACATCGTCGGGCGTGGTGATGAACGGCACCTCTTCGACCGGCTGGGCGTGCACCGCAGGCCCGGCCCAGGCCAGGGCCCAGGTCAGGCTCAGGGCACGCACGCCATGCATCAGGGCGGTTCGCAAACGGGGCATCTTGGGTTCGGTCGAAGTTGGCGACACCCGACCATACCAAGACCCGCAAGACCCCAGGGACTCAGCCGCCGCCGCGCTGCATGTAGAGGTCAAAGTAGCGCATGAAGCCGAAGCGCTCGGATTCGCTCACGCCTTCGAAACGGAACGCCACGGCCAGCCGCGGCAGTTGCACCAAAGCGATCCGTCGAGGCGGCAAGGACTGCCATCGCAGATGCAACGAACCGGCCCCCACCGCCACCTTGGCCCAGGACGGGCCGGTCTCCAGACGCGCGCCCCCGACGGCCCCGGGCAGCCACCCCAGCCACTCGGCTTCGGTGCAGCCCATCTCGCGCTCGAAGGCTTCCTGATAACTGGACTGCATGCGTGTCACCCGCCCGCGATGGGCGGCCAGATGGCCAGCACGTCTCCCTCTTGCAGCCGACGGCTGGCACGCGCCTCGGGCGGCACATACACCCCGTTGACCAGCACGAGATGCACCAGCTTCATCGGCAGGTTGAATGGCGCGACGATGTCGGCGATGCTTGCATCAGGCTCGATGTCGAGTTCGATCCGGTTGTCACTGCGGGCCTGCGGCGGCAGGTAGTCGGTGAGGGTGGCGTAGAGCTTGAAGGTGATCTTCATGGACACATCATGCCGCAGCCTTCAACCTGGCGACCTGCCACTGGTGCTGCGACTGTGCGCAGGCCAGATACGCTTCCATGAGGCGCGTCGGCTCGCGCAGCAGGCGTTCCTTCCATTCGCCCAGGCGGACCCTCCCCTCGACAAGCCCCCGCATCACGCCCACGTGGTCGGTCCAGCCAATGCTGTTGCACCCCACCAGTCGATCGCCATCGAACTGCAGGCTCAGGTGTTTCCACCCCGCCTCATCGGTGAGCTCGACCCGGTCGCCGCCAGGCACTCCCTGCCAATCACCAAAGCTCGCGCTGATGAGCCCCAGCGTGTCGAGCACGTTGATCTGCGTCACGCCCTTGAGCGTGGCCACCTTGCCGGCCATGTTCATGGCAGCCACGTAGGCCTGGTCGGCTGCGTTGGGCTGGATGGCGCTGACGATGGGCTTGCCCGTCACCACATCCAGGGCCTCGGCGCAATCACCGGCGGCGTAGATGCCGGGCACGTTGGTCTGCATGTGTTCGTCGGTCAGCACACCCTGCAGGCACGTGATGCCGGAGTTTTCGAGGAAGCCGATGTTCGGTTTCACCCCGGTCGCACTGATGACCAGGTCCACGCTCAGGTGCTGCCCGCTGGACAAGCGAACCTTCAGCGGCGTGCCACTGTCGATGGCTTCCACGCGTGTGCCGGTGAAGACCGTCACACCCTGGGACTCCACCCAGCGCTTGATCATGCCGCCGGCCGTGGGGCCCATCATGCGCGGTACCATACGGTCGCCCATCTCCACCACGGTGAGCTGCACGCCCCGCATGGCGAGGGCTTCCATGATGATGCAGCCGATGAAGCCGGCCCCCATCTGCAGCACACGTGCGCCTTTCACGGCGAGGCGCTCGATGGCCCGGGCGTTCTCCAGCGTCCAGCACGGGTGCACACCCGGCAGGTCCATACCGTGAATGGGCGGTCGGGCCGGACTGGAGCCTGTGGCGATCAGCAGCGTGTCGAAGCCGACCACGCTGTCGTCATCGAGCGTGAGGCGGCGCGCGGCAGTGTCGATCCGCTTGGCTCGCTGCTGACGCACCTGGATGTTGAGCCGCTGGAAATGATCCGGCGCCTTGCGCAGGTAGGTGCCCGGCTCGCCGATGTTGCCGATCAGCAGGTAGGGAATGGCCATGCGCGAGTACGGAGGCTCGCGCTCGTCGCCGATCAGGACGATCTCGTCGCGTGGGGCCTGCTTGCGCAGGGTTTCGGCGGCGATCACACCGGCCGGGCCGGCACCGAGGATGACGTGCTTCATCGTGGGCTCCAAAACGAAGGGCGGCGCCAGCGCGCTGGGCCGCCCCCGGGGTCAGACTGCGGCGATCACAGGCCCAGGCGGGCGCGCGTCTCCGGCTTGAGCTGGCCGTTGGCGTCCCAGCCGCGCACCTCGTAGTACTTCGGCAGCATCTCCGGCAGCTTGCTGGTCAGGCCCTTGGCCGGTCCGGTCTTGACCGCTTCGGTCATCAGGCGCTTGGGCAGCGTGTCGTCCTTGGCGGTGAAGCCGGCCTTGTTGTTGAAGTCGCGCTCCATGTTCCAGATGCGCTCGCCCACCTCGTTGAGGTACTCCAGCGAGAACTCCTCGCCGCAGGCCGCCGCCACCTGGGGCTGGACGTCGGCCAGACCCCAGGCGAAGCTGGTGAAGATGCAGATACCCGCCGAGTCGAAGACGGCCGTGGCGTCCTGGAAGGCCTTGACGAGTTCCGGCTTGCCGTCGGCCACCAGCGGATCGGTCTTGACCGGAATCCCCAGCACCTCGGAGGCGACGGTGTAGCCGCGCAGGTGGCAAGCTCCCCGGTTGCTCGTGGCATAGGCCAGGCCCATGCCCTGGATGCCGCGGCCGTCATAGGCCGGGAATTCCTGACCCTTGACGCTCATCGACAAGTCGGGATGGCCGTACTTCGCAGTGAGACGCTTGGAGCCCTGGCCGATCTCCTTGCCGAAGCCTTCGCCCTTGGCCGTCATGTCGGCAAACTCGCACAGGGCCTTGGCCGAGCCGAAGGGCGCCTCGACCCCGATCTGCTCCTTGGTGAGCACGCCCATCTCGTAGAGCTCCATCACCGCACCGATCGTGGCGCCGAAGGTGATCGGGTCCATGCCCTGCTCGTTGCAGATGGTGTTCGCGTATTGAAGCGCCTCGAGGTCGTTGACGCCGTTGGCCGCACCGAGTGCCCAGGCAGCCTCGTACTCCAGACCGCCCGTGGCGCCCCAGTACTGCGGCTTGTTCTCGACCGAGAAGTGCGTCTGGTCGATCTTGCTGATGCGTCCGCAGGCGATGGTGCACCCGAAACAGGCCTGGTTGGTGACCAGTTGGGGCTTGCCATCACTCTTGCGCGGTGTCGCCATGGCTTCGGCGGAGATGTCCTTGGCCCCCTCGAACTGGCTGTCGCGGTGGTTGCGCGTGGGCAGCGCCCCGACCTCGTTGATCACGTTCATCAGCACCTGGGTGCCGTAGGTGGGCAGGCCCTGGCCCGTCACGGCATTGTCGGCCAGCACCTTCTTCTTCTCGAAGGTGACCTTCATGAACTCCTTGGGGTTGGCGATGTTGCCCACACCCTTGGTGCCGCGCACGGCGATGGCCTTGAGGTTCTTGCTGCCCATCACCGCACCCACGCCGGAGCGACCGGCCGCTCGGTGCAGGTCGTTGACGACCGCGGCAAAGAGCACCTGGTTCTCGCCCGCCAGACCGATGCTGGAGATGCGGGTGAGCGGGTCCTGGTGCTGCTTCTTGATGATCTCCTCGGTTTCCCACACCGACTTGCCCCACAGGTGGGCCGCGTCGCGCAGTTCGGCCTTGTCGTCCTCGATGGACAGGTAGACCGGCTTGGGCGATTTCCCTTCGAAGATGACCATGTCCCAGCCCGCCATCTTGAGCTCGGCGCCCCAGTAGCCGCCGGAGTTGGAGCAGGCGATGGCACCGGTCAGAGGCCCCTTGGTCACCACCGTGTAGCGGCCGCCCGTGGACGCCATGGTGCCGGTGAGCGGCCCGGTCGCCCAGATGACCTTGTTGTCAATGGACAGCGGATCGACCTTGGGATCGACTTCGCTGACGAGGTATTTCGAGGCGAGGCCGCGCGAACCCAGGTACTGCTTTGCCCAGGTCATGTTCAGCGGTTCGCTCTTGCACTCACCGGTGGTGAGGTTCACGCGCAGGATCTTGCCAGCCCAGGACATGGTGTTCTCCTTTCAGGCCGCGGCGGGTTGGTTGCCAAGCTTGTCGGCCCAGGCCTTCATGCGGTCCAGGCCGGTCCAGTTGGCATCGACGAAGGTGATGGCCTGGGTGGGGCAGGCCTCGGCACAGGCGGGCTCGCCGCCGCACAGGTCGCATTTCTGGACCTTGCCCGTCTCCTGCACGTAGTTGATGGTGCCGAAGGGGCAGGCGATGGTGCAGACCTTGCAGCCCACGCAGGTGGTCTCGCTCACCACCTTGGCGCCGGTCATCTTGTCGATGGTGATGGCCTCCACCGGGCAGGCGTGCAGGCACCAGGCCTCATCGCACTGCGTGCAGGTGTAGGGCACCTTGCGGCCCGTGTGATGGAAATCGAAGACCTTGATACGCGACTTGGACGTCGCATAGACCCCGTAGTTCTCGTAGCTGCAGGCCATTTCGCACTGCAGACAGCCGGTGCACTTCTCGGGGTTGATGTGCAGAACCTTTTGCATGGCTCGCCTTTCGGTTGGCTGGTGGGTTCGTGCGGCGCAGCACAGCCGCGCCCTGTTCAGGTGCCATGCAATCTTCTTCCTAGGCCGCAAGGCTGCAAACCTAGGCCTAACCCGGGGTTTCAGGCCTTTCGGCCGATCGGGTGTCCCAGGCTGGAACACCGGGCTTGGCACCCGAATACCCGAGTGCGACACTGCGTCAAGGCCACAGTGGCCCAGCCCGCTGACCTGTTGCCAGATGATTGCCCCCATCGATGCCCAGCGAGAGGCCAGGAGACACCGATGCCCCAGCACGAGCGACTTGCACCGCAGCGCCATTCGCCCCCGCCCCTGGGGGCAGCCGCCGTGCCTCCGCCGGCCGCCCACGAGCATGCCATCCAGCGCAGCCATGCCCGGTGTACCGCACTGGGCGTGGATGCCCGCGCCGTCCCCGACGTGAGCCCCGTGTCCCAGGCCCGGCTGCGCGAGATGCGCGAACGCAACCAGCGTCTGTGCCAGCACGCCGCGCCGGTGATGGAAATGCTGTTCGAGCAGATCGTCTTCACCCGCAGCCTCGTGGTGCTGACCGATGGCCAGGGCACCATCCTGCACAGCCTGGGTGACGACGGCTTCATGGAAAAGGCGCAGCAGATCGCGCTGGCGCCCGGCGTGAACTGGTCTGAAGCCAGCAAGGGGACCAATGCGGTGGGCACGGCGCTGTTCGACGAAACACCGACATTGGTGCACGGTGCCGAGCATTTCGTGCGCGCCAACCACTTCCTCACCTGCTCTGCATCACCCATCTTCGACCATGCCGGCCAGGTGATGGGCGTGCTCGACGTGACGGGCGACCAGCGCTCCTACCATCCCCACACGCTGGCCCTGGTCGGGCTGTCGGCCCAGATGATCGAGAAACACTGGTTCAGCGATCGCTTCCGCCAAGGACTGCGACTGCACTTCCATCCGCGCCCCGAGATGCTGGGCACGGTGCGCGAGGGGCTGCTCGCGGTGTCGCCAGATGGTGCGATCCTGGGCGCCAACCGTGCGGCGCTGCAACAACTGGGCGTGAGCGCCGCGGCACTGCGCATCCGGGGCCTGGAAGCCGTGCTGGGCGTGTCGGTCTCGGCGATCATCGACCACTGCCGGCGTCGCGCAGACGAACCCCTGGCGCTCGCGCTGCGCACAGCCGACGGCCGCGAACAACCCGTACATCTGCGCGCCTTCTTCAACTGGCCCACGCTGTGGCCGTCGATGCCCGCTGCGGTGGCTGGGCCCGCCCCGAAGCCAGCGGGGCCGCCCCTGACACCCGTTTCGGCGGGCATTCCGCCAGCCGCCACACTCGAAGCCGTCGAACTGGACACCATCCGCCGGGCGGTGGCCGCAGCAGACGGCAACCTGTCGCGGGCCGCCCGGCAATTGGGCATCGGCCGCAACACCCTGTACCGCAAGCTGCGCAAAGGGCGCGCTGCGCCGGCCTGAGATCGGGTCAGTGTGCCGACTTCGCGTTCGGGAAGAAGAGCTGCTCGCCCCCGATCTTGTAGGCGGCGATGGCCGCCTGGCCTGCATCCGAGATCAGCCAGGCCACGAAGGCCTGCGCCAGCTCGGTCTTCACATGCGGGTGGCGAGCCGGTTTGACGACCATCACGCCATACTGGTTGAAGAGGCGGCGATCGCCCTCCACCAGCACCGCCAGCTCACCCCGGTTCCTGAACGACAGCCAAGTGCCGCGATCGGTCAGCACATAGGCATTGCTGCTGGAGGCGATGTTCAGCGCCGGCCCCATGCCGCAGCCACAGGCCTTGTAGCCGGCCACACGGGCTTCGGGCGCCTCGACGCCGGCCGCCTTCCAGTAGCGCAGCTCGGCGGCATGCGTGCCGCTCTTGTCGCCACGCGAGATGAAGGGGGCACTGCCTGCGGCCACCATCTGCAGGCCCGCCACCACGTCGCGCCCCTTCACCCCGGACGGGTCGCTCTTGGGGCCCACGATCACGAAGTCGTTGTACATGACCGGAAAGCGCTTCACGCCGAAGCCTTCGGCCACGAACTTCTCCTCCGCGGCCTGGTCGTGCACGAAAACCACGTCCGCATCGCCACGGCGCCCCATGTCCAGGGCCTGGCCGGTGCCCAGTGCCACCACCCGCACGCTGATGCCGCTGGCCTGCTTGAAAGCCGGCAGCAGGTGGGCGAACAGCCCCGATTGCTCGGTCGAGGTGGTGGAGGCCACCACGATGAAGCGATCCTGGGCCTGGGACAGGCCGGCCATCGCGGCCAACAGGCCGAGGGCGGCCAGACGGATGAATCGCGCAGGTGTCAGCGCCATGGCAGTTCTCCTTTGAGGAAGAGCTGAGCCTCCCGCGGCAGTTCGCCGTGGAAGAAGTGGTCAACGTCCACATCGGCCACCAGATGACCCCATTCGAGATACACGACACGGGTGGCCAGGCGCTTGACCTGACCCAGGTTGTGGGAACTCATCAGCACGGTGATGCCCTGATCGGCAAACTGTTCGATCAGGCCCTCCACCTCGCGCTTGGCCGACGGGTCGAGGCTCGCAGTCGGTTCGTCCAGCAGCAACACGTCGGGCTGTAGCGCCCAGGCTCGGGCCAGGGCCACGCGCTGCTGCTGCCCGCCGGACAGCACCCGGGCCGGGCGTCGCGCCTGCGTCTCCAGCCCAACGCGATGCAGGGCTTCGTCGGCGCGGGCGGCGCACTGCCGCCAGGGCACTCCGGCCAGCCACAGCCCCAGGGCCACGTTGTGACGCGCGTTCAGGCGCAGCATGTGAGGATGCTGGAACACCATGGCCTGGCGCCACGCTCGACCGTCCTCGCGCAGGCTGCAGAGCCGCTGACCCTCGGCGAGTGGTATCAGGCCATGCAAGGCCCGCAGCAGGGTGCTTTTGCCCGACCCGTTGGATCCCACAAAGGCGATGCGCTCTCCGGCACGCACCTGCAGGTTCACGCCGTGCAAGGCCGTCTTTCGGCCAAAGCGCACGCAGGCCCCCTCGAGTTCGATCTGCAGGACCGGCCGGGCCGACGCCGCCGAACTCACCAGCCGCAAAGGGGTTCCCGGCGCCGTCATGCGTAGGCCTCGTCCAGCCGTTCCCGCCACTGGCGCAGCCCGGCGATGAGCACGTTCAGCGCCAGCACCACCGCCAGCAGCACCAGGCCCAGCCCCAGGGCCAGGGGGAGGTCGCCCTTGCTGGTCTCCAGCGCGATCGCCGTGGTCATCACCCGCGTCACCCCGTCGATGTTGCCACCCACGATCATCACCGCGCCCACTTCGGCAATGGCCCGCCCGAACGCCGCCAGCGCCACGGTGGCCAGCGCCATGCGTTCGTCCCAGGCCAGGATGAGCGCGCTGGCGAAGCGCCCGGCCCCCAGGGAGCGCAACTGCTCGCCGTGATCGTTCAGCGCCCCTTCCAGGCTCTGCCGGACCAGGGCCGTGACGATGGGCAGCACCAGCACGACCTGTGCAATCACCATGGCCGTGGGCGTGAAGAGGATGCCCAGCGGGCCCAGCGGACCGGCGCGCGACAACAGCAGATAGACGACCAGGCCGACCACCACCGCCGGCAGCGCCAGCGAGGTGTTGAGCAGCACCAGCACGACGCGACGCCCGGCGAACCGGCTCACGGCGATCCAGGCGCCCAGCAGCAGGCCGATGGCCATGGCAATCAGGCTGGCCAACCCACTGACCTGCAATGACAGGCCCACGATGTTCCACAGACGGGGGTCGAAGGACAGCAGCAGTGCGATCGCCTGGGCGATGCTGTCGGCAAAGGTGTTCATGCGGGAAGTTCAGACAACGCTGGGTATGCTAGGCGTCCCTGATCCTCACGGCGATATGAAGCTTCATGCATAGGATTTCGCTGCGCTATGCGCTGTGCGCACCGGACGCGCCGGTCGATGACCTGCACCACCCCCTGATGCAATTGCTCGACGCCATCCACCGGGGCGGCTCGATCTCGGCCGCGGCACGGGAGCTGAATCTCTCCTACCGCCACGTCTGGGGTGAGCTCAAGCGCTGGGAAGGCGAACTCGGCCATCCCCTGGTCCTGTGGGTCAAGGGGCAGCGGGCCCAGCTCTCGCCGCTGGGCGACAAGCTGCTGTGGGCCGAGCGCCGTGCCCGTGCGCGGCTCGCACCGCAGATCGAGGCGCTGCGCGGCGAACTGGAGCGCGCCTTCGCCGTGGTCTTCGACGAACAGGCCCAGGTGCTGAACCTGCAGGCCAGCCACGATGAGGCCCTGCCCCGCCTGCGCGAACGCACCGCCCGCTCCGGCCTGCACCTCGATCTGCAATTCGGCGGCAGCGTCGATGCACTGGATGCCATGAACGACGGCCGCTGCCTCCTGGCAGGCTTCCATGTGCGTGTCGACGCCGATCGCCGCTCGCCCACAGCCCGCACCTATCGGCCTCGCCTCAAGCCCGGGCGGCACAAGCTCATTGGCTTCGCCCAGCGCAGCCAGGGCCTCATCGTGGCCAAAGGCAACCCGCTGGGCCTGCGCGGCCTCGCGGACCTGGCGCGCCCCGGCCTGCGCTTCGTGCACCGGCCGCGAGGCACCGGCTCGCGCGTGCTGTTCGAGGAGCTGTGCGCGGAGGAAGGCCTGGACGTGCTCTCGATGTTCGAGGCGGCGCGCACCGAGCCCTCGCACGCGGCCGTGGCCGAGGCGGTGGCCAGCGGGCAGGCCGATGCCGGCTTCGGCATCGAGATCGCCGCGCAAACGCGTGGCCTGGATTTCCTGCCCCTGGCACGCGAACGCTACCTGCTGGCCGTGCTGGCCGCCAACCTGGAGCAGCCCGCCGTGCAGCAGCTGATGCGGGCCCTGCGCGACCCGCAGTGGCAGATCGAGCTGGCCGCCCTGCCGGGCTACAGCCTCGACCATTGCGGCGAGGTGCTCAGCCTGCGCTCGGTGCTGCCCTGGTGGACCTACCGCCGCCCCAAGCCGGCAAAGGCCTGATCACATCGCGCAGGAGCGGAAGCCGCAAAAGATGTCGTCACGGTGCGGCAGATAGAAGTTGCGGTACTTCGGGTCCTTCAGGCGACCTCGTGTGGCACGTGAGCCACCCTTGAGCACCCGGTGCGTGCCGAACCAGGGCAGCGAGTAGTCGCGATAGGGATCCGGCTCGAAGCCCTCGAAAGGCTCGAAGCGGCTGGCCGTCCATTCCCACACCTCACCGTGGCGGAAGCCTCGCCGACGGCCCAGCGAGGCCGCGGCCTCCCATTCCTCCTCGAAGGGCAGGCGCCGCCCCGCCCAGCGGCACCAGGCCTCGGCCTCGTGGCAGCTCACGTGGGTGGCCGGGGCGGCCAGCGGCACCTGGGTGAGCGCGCCGAACTGCCGCGCCAGCACGCCGTGGCGCACCTGCTCCACGTGGCGCGGCGCGGTGCGCGCATCGCGCTGCACCCAGGCCCAGCCTTCATCGCTCCACCAGCGGCGGTCGTCGTAGCCCCCTTCATCGATGAACTCGAGGAACTGGGCCCAGCTCACCGCCTGGGCGTCGATCTCGAACTCCGGCAGGCGCACTTCATGGGCCCATTTCTCGTTGTCGAACACGAATCCTTCCCCGCGGGCGCTGCCCAGGGTCCAGCGGCAGTGCGGCACCGTGATCGGGTCACGCGGGGCGAAGAACTCGGGGGGCGGCAGGTCGGGCATGGGCAGCCCCAGGGTCTGGGCCATGTAGGCAAACGCCTCGGCGTGCATGTCCTCGTGGAAGAGCGCGAGCCGGAAGAAGTACAGGCCCTCTTCGGTCTCGGGAGCCCCGCTGAGCAGGTCCAGCGTCGCCTCCAGCGTGTCCACCAGGTAGGCCCTTGTGTCGGCCGCATCGGGCAGCGCCAGCGACCAGCGCTCGTCGTGCGGCACGCGCGAGGAGTCGTACCAGGCATCGGCCTGCGGCAGGATGGAGCCCAGCTTGGGCCGGGTCGGGTCGGCCTGGGCGCCGCGGTAGCGCTCGACGTTGCGCCCGATCCAGTGTTCCTGGAACCAGGCCACATGGCCCAGTTCCCACAATGGGGGGTTCAGCTCGGGCAGGCAGGGCACCACCAGGGCACCGGCGCGTTCATAGGCTTCGAAGCGGCGCAACGTACAGTTGCGGGCATCGATGAGCGCCAGCGAAAGGGCATCGCGCCCCACTTGGCGCAACAAGGGAGTGTCGATGTCGAGCACGTTGCAGGTCCCCTCGTCTTCACCTCGCGCCCGCCGGCCCGTGGTGGTCATCGTCTGTCCGGCGCGGCCTGAAGCCAACAATGGCAACTGGCACACCGCCCGGCGCTGGTCGCGCATGCTGCAAGGGCATTGTCGCACCCGCATCGTCGAACGCTGGCAGGGCGAACCCTGCGATCTGCTGATCGCCCTGCATGCCCGCCGCTCGGCCGATTCGCTGCTGCGCCACGCGCAGGCGCACCCCGCCGTGCCCCGCCTGCTGGTGCTCACCGGCACCGACCTCTACCGCGACCTGGCCATCGACGCCAGCGCCCAGGCCAGCCTCGGCCTGGCGAACGGCCTGGTGGTGCTGCAGGAGGAAGGATTGAGCCTGCTACCCCCGGCGGCGCGTGCACGAGCAACAGTCATCCATCAGTCCGTGCCGGCGCAGACCCATGCGCCCTTCCACACCCGCCGGCTGAACGTGCTGATGGTGGGCCACCTGCGTGAGGAAAAGGATCCCGACACGTTCTGGCGTGCGGCAGCGCGGCAGTCGCATCGCCACGACATCCACTGGACCCAGATCGGGCGCGCCCTCGAGCCGTGCTGGGCCGAAGGCGCCGAGGCCGTGGCCCGCGCCCTGCCCCGCTTTCGCTGGCTGGGCGGCCTGCCCCGGGGGCAGACGCGCCAGCACATCCGGCGTGCCGATGTGCTGGTGAACTGCTCGCGCATGGAAGGTGGTGCCCTGGTCATCGCCGAAGCGGTGCGCAGCGGCACGCCGGTGCTGGCCTCGCGCATGTCGGGCAACCTCGGCATGCTGGGGCCAGACCACGAGGGCTACTTCCCCGTGGGCGACGACGCCGCGCTGGCGACCCTGGTGGCCCGCTGCCGCGACGAACCGGGCTTCCTTGAAAGGCTGCAAGCCCAGGGCCAGCACAGGGCGGCGCTCTTCGACCCCGACCATGAACGCTCGCTCGTCCTACACTGCGTGGGCCACTGGCTTGGAGACCTGATGTGACCGCTTCCCCCCTGCCCCCTCATCCCCGCCTGACCTCCCTCTCCCACGGCGGCGGCTGCGGCTGCAAGATCGCGCCCGGCGTGCTGTCCGAGATCCTGCGCTCCAGCCGCGGCCTGCCCGTGCCCGAGGCCCTGATGGTGGGCATCGAGACCGCCGATGACGCGGCGGTGTATCGCCTCAACGACCAGCAGGCCCTGATCGCCACCACCGACTTCTTCATGCCCATCGTCGACGACCCGCACGATTTCGGGCGCATCGCGGCCACCAACGCCATCTCGGACGTGTACGCGATGGGCGGCACCCCGATCTTCGCCTTGGGCATCGTGGGCATGCCCGTCAATGTGCTGCCGCTGGACGTGATCGGGCGCATCCTGCAAGGCGGCGAAAGCGTGTGCCGCGAGGCCGGCATCCCCATCGCCGGCGGGCACACCATCGACTCCGTCGAACCCATCTACGGCCTGGTGGTGCTGGGCCTGGTTCACCCCGACAAGGTCAAGCGCAACGCGGGCGCCCGCCCGGGCGACGTGCTGGTGCTGGGCAAGCCGCTGGGCGTGGGCGTGCTCTCGGCCGCGCTAAAGAAGGAGGCGCTGGATGAGGCTGGCTACCGGCGCATGATCGACACCACCACCCGCCTGAACACGCCGGGCACCGACCTGGCCGAACTGGCCGGGGTGCATGCCCTAACCGATGTCACCGGTTTTGGCCTGGCCGGCCACGGCCTGGAACTGGCACGCGGGGCCGGGCACCGCGTGGTGATCAACTGGGCGCAGGTGCCTCTGCTGGAGGGCGTGCGCGACCTCGCCTCGCGGGGCTTTGTCACCGGCGCCTCGGGCCGCAACTGGGCCAGCTACGGGGCCGAAGTGGCGCTGCCTGCAGGTTTTGCCGACGCCGACCGCGCGTTGCTGACCGATCCGCAGACCAGCGGCGGGCTGCTGGTGGCCTGCGAGCCCCAGGCAGTCGAGGCCGTCCTGGCGGCCTTCCACCGCCGGGGCTTCGGGCAGGCTGCCGTGGTGGGCCGGGTCGAGGCCGGCCCGGCAGGACTGACGGTGGCCTGAAGCCACCGCCTCCGCGGCTTACTGGTTGGCCGCCGGCTTCACCAGTTCGAGCTTGGCGCCAAAGCGCTGCAGGATGCTGCGCTCGATGCCCTCGGCGTCGAGCCCCAGCAAGGCCAGCAGTTTGGCCGGATCGCCATGCTCGACGAACTCGTCCTTGAATCCGAGCATCAGCACCGGCGTCTGCAGTCCCGCGGCGTGCAGGGCCTCGGCCACCGCGCTGCCGGCGCCACCCATGGCGCAGCCTTCTTCCACCGTCACCAGGGCGTCGTGGCTGCGCGCCAGCTCCTCCACCAGCGCGGCATCCAGGGGCTTGACGAAGCGCATGTTGGCCACGGTGGCGTCGAGCTTGTCGGCCGCGGCCAGCGCCGGATACAGCAGGGTGCCGAAGGCCAGGATGGCGATGCGCTGGCCGCGCCGGCGCACCTCGCCCTTGCCGAAGGGCACCGCCGTCATCTCCTTCTGGATCTCGGTCCCCACGCCGGCGCCCCTCGGGTAGCGCACGGCCACCGGGTGGTCCTGCAGGTGGGCGGTGTAGAGCAGTTGCCGGCATTCGTTCTCGTCGGCCGGGGTGAGCACGCTCACGTTCGGAATGCAGCGCAGGTAGGCGATGTCGAAGGCGCCCATGTGGGTGGCGCCGTCGGCCCCGACGATGCCGGCGCGGTCGAGCGCCAGCACCATGGGCAGCTTCTGCAGGGCCACGTCGTGGATGAGCTGGTCGTAGGCGCGCTGCAGGAAGGTGGAATAGATGGCCACCACGGGCTTGAGGCCTTCGCAGGCGAGGCCCGCGGCAAAGGTCAGCGCATGCTGCTCGGCGATGCCCACGTCGTGGTAGCGCGTGGGGAAGCGCTTGTGGAACTCGACCATGCCCGAGCCTTCGCGCATGGCCGGCGTGATGGCCACCAGCTTGGGGTCGGCCTCGGCCATGTCGCACAGCCACTGGCCGAAGACCTGGGTGAAGGTGGTCTTGGGCGGCGTGGCCGGCTTGACCAGGCCCTGGGCCGGGTCGAACTTGCCCGGGCCATGGTAGGCGATGGGGTCGGCCTCGGCCAGCTTGTAGCCGTAGCCCTTCTTGGTGACCACGTGCAGGAAGTGCGGGCCCTTGCGCGCGCGCAGGTTCTCCAGTGTGGGGATCAGCGCGTCGAGGTCATGCCCGTCGATGGGGCCCACGTAGGTGAAGCCGAATTCCTCGAAGATGGTGCCCGGCACGACCATGCCCTTGGCATGCTCCTCGAAACGGCGCGCCAGCTCGAACAGCGGCGGCGCGTTCTTCAGCACGGCCTTGGCGCCCTCGCGGGCGGCCGCATAGAAGCTGCCACTCATCAGGCGGGCCAGGTACTTGTTGAGTGCACCCACCGGCGGGCTGATCGACATGTCGTTGTCGTTGAGCACCACCAGCATGTCGGCCAGGCCCACGGCATGCTGCACGCCAGCGTTGTTCAGCGCCTCGAAGGCCATGCCGGCTGTCATGGCGCCGTCGCCGATGATGGCCACGGCGCGGCGGTCCTCGCCCTTCTGCTTGGCGGCCAGGGCCATGCCCAGTGCGGCCGAGATCGAGGTGGACGAGTGCGCCGTGCCGAAGGTGTCGTAGGGGCTCTCGTCTCGGCGCGGGAAACCGCTGATGCCGCCGAACTGGCGCAGCGTGTGCATGCGTTCACGACGGCCGGTGAGGATCTTGTGCGGGTAGGTCTGGTGGCCCACGTCCCACACCAGCCGGTCCTCGGGCGTGTTGAAGACGTAGTGCAGGGCAATCGTGAGCTCCACCGTGCCCAGGTTGGAAGAGAGGTGCCCGCCGGTCTGCGACACGCTTTGCAGCAGGAACTCGCGCAGTTCGGTCGACAGGCGCTTGAGCTCGGTGCGCGGCAGCCGGCGCAGATCGGCCGGGCTCTGGATGGTTTCGAGCAGAGGGTAGTTCATCAGTGTTCCCGGTTCACGATGCGCGAGGCCAGCGCGTCCAGCCAGCGGGTGTCGGCGAGGCCGCTGCGGGCCAGCGCCGCACGCGCCTGTTCGTGCAGTTCGCCGGCGTGGCGGCGTGCGGCCTCCAGCCCCATCAGCGACACGTAGGTGGGCTTGTTGTCCTGGGCATCCTTGCCCGCCGTCTTGCCCAGCGTCTCGGAGGCCTGGGTCACGTCCAGGATGTCATCGACCACCTGGAAGGCCAGGCCGATGGCCCAGCCGTAATCGGACAGGGCCTCCAGCGCGGTCGCATCAGCAGCCCCGCAGGCCGCTCCCATCATCACGCTGCCGTGCAGCAACGCGCCCGTCTTGCAGCGGTGCATGTGGCGGAGTTCGGCTTCGGCCAGAGGTCGCCCCACCGAGGCCAGGTCGATGGCCTGGCCACCGGCCATGCCGGCATGACCGGCGGCACGGGCCAGGAGGGCGCACAGGCGGGCCTGCAAGGCGGCAGGCACCTCGGCATCGCCAGGCGTGAGCACCTCGAAAGCCAGTCCCTGCATGGCGTCGCCGGCCAGCATCGCCAACGCTTCGCCGTAGCGCACATGCACCGTGGGCTTGCCCCGGCGCAGCACGTCGTTGTCCATGCAGGGCATGTCGTCGTGGATCAGGGAATAGGCGTGAATGAGTTCCACGGCACACGCGGCCCGCAGCGCGGCCTGATCCCGGCCTTGGACGGCCTCGGCAGCCGCCAGCACCAGCAGGGCCCGCACCCGCTTGCCGCCATCGAGCACGCCATAGCGCATGGCCTCGCCCAACCCCGCCGGGGCGTCAGCAGGGACCAGCCGGTCGAGCGCACCCTCGACACGGTCGAGTGCGGCAGCCGACCAGGCCGGGAAGTCGGTGGTCCCGCTCATGCCGCGGCCCAGGGCTTGAGCTGCCCATCCTCGATGACCTTGACCTGGGTCTCCACGGCCTCCAGGCGGCCGCGGCAGTATTCCAGCAACTGCGCCCCGCGCTGGTAGCTTTCCAGCAGCTTGTCCAGCGGCAGCTGGCCGGACTCGAGCTGGCTGATCAGCCGCTCCAGCTCGGCCAGCGCTTCTTCATAGCTGGCCGCGGGCGCGGCCGCGCTCGCAGGGGAAGGGGTCTTGGGCATGGCAAACGATCAAATCAGACCATTGTAGTCAAGCACTCGCCGGGGCCGAGGCCCGGGCCGGCCCCACGATGCGGCAAGCCGCACCGCCCCGTAGGGCCACCCGCCCCGTCCACCCCCCCAGGGCTAAAATTCAAAGTTTCCCCGCGCAAGACCGGTCGTCCCAGACGAATGGAGGCATCCGCAAGGACTCCGGGCTCGCTGCGCCTTCCGGGAAAGATGGGCCCACCGTGGGTGGTGGTTGGACATTGGTTTTTGGAGATCCTGGGGATCATGTCAGACCTAAGCATTGCCCTTGAGCAAAGCCACACGCAACTGCCGGTATCGGCATATTTCAGCGACGAACTCTTCCGTCGCGAGATGGAGCTCATCTTCCATGGCGGTCCGCGGTACCTCGGGCATGCGCTCGCGGTACCCGAAGTGGGAGACCACTACGCCCTGCCCCAGGAAGGCGAAGGCCGCGCCCTGGTGCGCTCGCAACGGGGCATCGAGCTGATCTCGAACGTGTGCCGCCACCGCCAGGCCGTGATGCTGCGTGGGCGCGGCAACACGAAGAGCAACATCGTCTGCCCCTTGCACCGCTGGACCTACGCACTGGACGGCCAGTTGCTGGGTGCGCCGCATTTCGCCCAGGACCCCTGCCTGAACCTCAACAACTACAAGCTGCGCGAATGGAACGGCCTGCTGTTCGAGGACAACGGCCGGGACATGGCCGCCGACCTGGCCGGCCTCGGTCCGCTCAAGGATCTCGACTTCTCGGGCTACGTGCTCGATCACGTCGAGATGCACGAGTGCGACTACAACTGGAAGACCTTCATCGAGGTCTACCTGGAGGACTACCACGTCGGTCCCTTCCACCCGGGCCTGGGCAACTTCGTGACCTGCGACGACCTGCGCTGGGAGTTCGGCCGCGAGTACTCGGTGCAGACCGTGGGGGTGTCCAACGCCCTGGGCAAGCCGGGGTCGGACATCTACCGCCAATGGCATGAGGTGCTGCTCAACTACCGTGGCGGCGAGGCACCCACCCATGGGGCCATCTGGCTGACCTACTACCCGCACATCATGGTGGAGTGGTATCCGCACGTGCTGGTGGTGTCCACCTTGCACCCGAAAGGTCCGCAGAAGACGCTCAACGTGGTGGAGTTCTTCTACCCCGAGGAGATCGCCGCCTTCGAGCGCGAGTTCGTGGAGGCCCAACGCGCCGCCTACATGGAGACCTGCATCGAGGACGACGAGATCGCCCTGCGCATGGACTGGGGCCGCAAGGCCCTGCTCGATCGCGGCGACAACGAGGTCGGCCCTTACCAGAGCCCCATGGAAGACGGCATGCAGCACTTCCATGAGTGGTATCGCGACAAGCTGGGCACGCCCTGACGCTGCCCTGCCCCGCCCAGCACCCGGCCTCGGCCGGGTGTTTTGTTTCCGGGTGTCGCACAATGCCACTCGTCTCCCTTGCCCGATCGACGTGAACCCCATCCCCGCCGACACCCAACGACGCTCGCTGAGCCGCACCCTGCCGGTGTCGGTGCTGCTGTTCGCCGTGGTCCCGCTGGTGATCGCCGGGCTGCTGACCCTCACAGAAGGTGCGCAGCGGCTGCGCGACGAACAGGAGTTGCGCACGCGCCAGACAGCCACCCTGCTGGCCGGACGCGTCGATCAACTGATGGCCTCGGCCGAGCGACTGGCTGGCATGATCGCTGCGGCCCCGATGGCCCAGGTGGCCTTGCGCCTGCACCTTCATCACGAAGTTCCGCCCAATGAGCCCCTGGCGCAGCTGGATGCGCTGGGCGGTGAGTGGCTGGTGCTGGTGCGCAGCTTTCCCGAGGTGGACCAGGTTCGGCTGCTCGACCCGCAGGGGCGTGTTGTGCAAAGCCACCCGCCACGCGCAAACAGCGAGACGCTGCTGCGGCCGCCCCCTCAGCGTGGCGGGCATCACTGGCTCGCCCGGGAAGGCAGTGGCAGCGTGGACATCTGGACCGAGGTCCCGGGGGGGGCGGGCTGGGTCAGCGTCGGACTGTCCGCCTCGGCCGTGGCCCGGGCCCTGGAGCTGCCCACACAGAACGCCGGCGAGGTGCGCGCCCTGCTGCGCGACCCCGAGGGCCGGCCCCTGTCACTGGTGCGCCGCGTGGCTTCGGGGCCCATCGAGGTCCGCCCACTGCCGGTGCTCGACGCCTTGCCCGCAACCGGGCGCGAGACCGCCCCGCTGGTGGCCTCCTCCACCGTCGATGGGAGCGGCTGGCAGGTGGAGGTGCAGGCCTCGCTGGATGCCTACCGCTCCCTGGTCTACGCCGAACTGCTGCGCTTTGGCGCCGTGGTGCTGGCCATCTCGCTGCTCAGCGCCTGGCTGGCCTGGCGTTTTGCTCGTTCTTTGGCCCAGGCCATCCGGGAGGTCGCCCGCTCTGCGCGCGCCATCCTGCGGGGACACTACCTCAATGCTCACGTGCAGCTCCAGCGCGACGATGAGCTGGGGCTGCTCGCCCAATCGTTCAATCACATGAGCCATGAGCTCGAGCAGCGCGAGCGCGAGCGCGATGTGTTCGGCCGTCTCGTCTCCCCCGAGGTGCGCGACCAGTTGGTCCAGGGCGAACTGATGCTCGGCGGCCATGAGGTGGAGGTCACCGTCCTCTTCTCGGACATCCGCGGCTTCACCCAGCTGTGCGAGGGGCTCAAGCCCCGCGACGTGGTGCTCACGCTCAACGAGCACTTCACCCGCATGACCCACGCCGTGCAGCGCTTCGGCGGCTATGTGAACAACTACATGGGCGACGCGATGGTGGTGGTCTTCGGCGCCCCCACCCCGGACCCGCACCGGGTCGAACGAGCGCTCTACGCCGCCGCCGCCATGCAGCAGGCGCTGTCCGAGTTCAATCTCGAGCGCGCCAGCTACGGTGCAGCCCCGCTGTCCATCGGGATCGGCCTGGCCAGCGGCACGGCCCTGGCGGGGCAGATCGGCTCGCCCGAGCGCTGCATCTACACCGTGATCGGCGACACCGTGAACATCGCCGCGCGCATCGAGGGCCTGGCCAAGGAAGAGACCGGCATGGTGGCCTTCGTCAACCAGGCCACGCACGACCTCCTGCCGCGTCCCCTGCGCGAGTGTCTGCGCCCGCTGGGCACCCGCACGATCAAGGGGCGTGACACTGGCATCCCTGTCTGGGGCCTGCCCGCGAACGCGCCGCTGCCCGAGCCTCCCGTCCACCTCCTGCGTCCCGAAGAAGAAGTCCTGTGAGCGCCTCCACCCTGATGGTCCTGTCCTCCCTGCTGTTTGCCACCATGGGGGTGTGCGTGAAATACGCATCCGAGTTCTACAGCAGCGGCGAGATCGTGTTCTATCGTGGCATCGTGGGCGCGGTCGCCATCGGTTTCATGGTCTGGCGCCGCGGCGGTTCGCTGCGCACGTCCGTGCCGGGCATGCACTTCTGGCGCAGCCTCAGCGGCGTGCTGGCCCTGAGTCTGTGGTTCTACGCCATCGGCGGCCTGCCGCTGGCCACCGCCATGACGCTGAACTACATGTCCTCGGTGTGGATGGCGCTCTTCCTGCTGGGCGGGGCCATCATCATGGGCGGTGCGCGCATTGACGGCCGGCTCATCGCCACCGTGCTTGCCGGCTTTGCCGGCGTGGCCCTGATCCTGCGCCCCACCATCGACGACAACCAGCTCTGGCACGGCCTGATCGGACTGATCTCGGGCATGCTCTCGGCCACGGCCTACCTGCAGGTGACCGCCCTGGGCCGCATCGGCGAGCCGGAGTACCGCGTGGTGTTCTACTTCTCGCTCGGCGGGGTCGTGGCCGGGGCCCTGACGATGCTCGCCGGCGGCGCCAACCCGCACACGCTCAAGGGCGTGGCGCTCCTGCTGGCGGTGGGCGTGCTCGCCACCGTGGCCCAGCTGCTGATGACACGCGCCTACGCGACCGGCAAGACCCTGGTCAATGCCTGCCTGCAGTACCTGGGCATCGTGTTTGCCTTCCTCTACGGCGTGCTGCTCTTCCGCGACCCGGTGACCTGGATGGCCATCGCCGGCATGATCCTCATCGTGGTGGCGGGCATCGCCGCCACCTTCCTGCGCACCAAGACGGCGCCCAGCGTGCCGCCCAACACCACGAGCACCGAATCATGATCCTGCCCACCCCGCTGATCTCGGCCGAGGCTCTGCAAGCCGCGCTGGCCAGCCCGACGCCACCCGTGCTCATCGACGTGAGCTTCGACCTGGCCAACCCGGCCGCTGGTGAAGCCTCCTACCTGCAAGCCCATCTGCCCGGGGCGCATTACCTGCACCTCGACCGGGACCTCAGCAGCTCGAAGACCGGCTACAACGGCCGCCACCCCCTGCCCACACGCGAGGTCTTTGCGCAGCGTGTCGGCGCCCTGGGCATCGGGCCCGACACCCCCGTGGTGGTCTATGACCGCCAGGGCGCCATGTTTGCCGCGCGGTGCTGGTGGATGCTGCGCTGGCTGGGGCACGAGACCGTGGCCGTGCTCGATGGCGGCCTGGGCGCCTGGCAGGCCATCGCGGGCCCGGTGCAGGAGGGCCCGGTGCGTCCGCCTGCAGCCGTGGCCTATGCCCCGGGAGCGTCGCGGGTGGCCATGCGCGACGCCGATGCCGTGCTGCGCCAGCTGGGTTCGCCCACCCAGCGCATCCTCGATGCCCGCGCGCCCGAGCGCTATCGCGGCGAGGTGGAACCGCTGGACCCGGTGGCTGGCCACATCCCTGGAGCCATCAACCGCTTCTTCCAGAACAACCTGGAGCCGGACGGACGCTTCCGACCCGCCGATGCCTTGAAGGCCGACTTCCTGGCGCTGATGCAGGGCGCTGCACCTCAAGCTGTTGTCCATCAGTGCGGCTCGGGAGTCACGGCCTGCCACAACCTGCTGGCCATGGAGGCTGCGGGCCTGGCGGGATCTGCGCTCTACCCGGGCTCGTGGAGCGAGTGGTGCGCCAACCCGGCCCGGCCCGTCGAGCGGGGCTGACCCCCGGCTTGCCCCAGCGCTTGATTTGCATCAACATGGCCTTGCGCCGTGCGCGCAAGATGACGGCATCCATCACTGACAGGAGGTCACCATGTACAAGCGCATCCTCGTCCCAACCGACGGCTCCGAAATCACCCAGCGGGCCGTGGCGACGGCCGTGACCCTGGCCAAGCAGTTCGGCGCCGAGGTCTTCACGCTCAGCGTCAAGGATCCTTATCCCTACAGCGCCATGTCGGAGATGCAGCCGACGCTGCCCCAGGAATTCCTGGACGCCCAGGAACGCGTGGCCGCCAAGAATGTGACGGCCGTGAAAGAGGCGTGCGCCGCCCAAGGCGTGTCGTGCACCGGGCACACGGTGGAGTCGATCAGTGTGTGGGAAGCGATTGTCGATTACGCCAAGCAGCACCAGGCCGACCTGATCGTGATGGCCTCCCATGGGCGCCGCGGCGTGCAAGCCCTGCTGCTGGGCAGCGAGACCAACCGTGTGCTCACGCACAGCACCGTGCCGGTGCTGGTGGTGCGCTGACCGGGGCCGGGATCAGTGGGCGTGGAACTGATCCACCAGCACCAGGATCAAGCCCAGGCCACCGGCCAGCCACAACAGCTGGGCCGCCGTCTCCCGCCATGAAAGCCGGCGCTGCAACTGGGGGATCAGATCGGCCACGGCCACGTAGATGAAGCTGGACGAGGCCACCACCAGCAGATAGGGGAAAAGATCTTCCCAGGGCCGCACGACGAAGTAGCCCACCACCCCGCCCAGCACCGCAGCCAGGCCTGACAAGGCGTTGAAGAGCAGGGCCTTGGCCCGGGAAAAGCCTGCGTTGAGCAGGACGATGTAGTCGCCCACCTCCTGCGGGATCTCGTGGGCGATGATGGCCAGGGCCGTCACCACCCCCAGGCGGGCATCCACGAGGAAGGCCCCGGCGATGATCACCCCGTCACAGAAGTTGTGGATGCTGTCGCCCACCAGCACCGTCCAACCGCCGCGACCGGCCTGCTCGTGATCGAAGCCGTGGTGATGATGGTCACCATCGCCTTCGTGGTGGTGGCCGTGCCGGTAGAGCTCGGCCTTTTCCAGCAGGAAGAAGAACAGCAGACCGCCCAACAGCGTGAGGAAGAGTTCGTGGGCGCCCGCCGAGCTCTCGAAGGCCTCGGGAAGCAGGTGGATGAGTGCCGTGCCCAGCAGAACCCCTGCCGACAGGCTGACCAGGCTGCGCACCACCTTGCTCAGCACCGTCACCGTGAGACTGGCCGCGATCACGACCGACAGAACCCCCCCGAGGAAGGTGGCCAGAACGATGTAGGTGAGCGTCATGAGGGCTGGTAAGTGGACATCAGCAAAGAAGGGCCCGCAGGCCCTTCCATCCGCGTGGATGCGCTGTCGATCTTATCAATCGTGTCAAGCGGGCATCGGCTTGCGGTGCGGCGCGGCACTCCGGATGCATCAGAATTCGCCGGTTTGCAGAGAGAATGGGGCCCATGAGCGCTTCCCCGCCCCCTTCCGCCTATGCGGCCTCACCGGCCTTGCCGGTGCCCGAGACCTCGGCCGCGGCAGAGGCCGGTACGCTGCTGGCGGCCGTCGACATGGGCTCGAACAGCTTCCGCCTCGAAATCGGCCAGATCGAACGCGGTCAGTACCGTCGGCTGGACTACATCAAGGAAACCGTACGCCTGGGAGGCGGCCTGGATGCCGAAGGCATGCTCACCGAGGAGGCCGCCCTGCGCGGCCTGGCCTGCCTGGCCCGCTTTGCCGAACGCCTGCGCAGCTTCCGCCCCGGGCAGGTGCGGGCCGTGGCGACCCAGACCCTGCGCGAGGCGCGCAACCGCGACGCCTTCCTGCGCCGCGCCCAGACCGTGCTGGGCCATCCCATCGAGGTGATCTCCGGGCGGGAGGAGGCCCGCCTGATCTACGTGGGGGTGGCGCGGCTGATGCCCCCGGGCGATGGCCGTCGCCTGGTCGTGGACATCGGCGGGCGCTCCACCGAGATGATCTTGGGCGAGGGCCGCACCCCCTTGCAGGCCGAATCCTTCCAGATCGGCAGCGTGAGCCTGTCGCTGCGCTTCTTCGGCGACGGCCGCTACACGGAAACCGCCTTCCGCCGGGCCCAGGTGGCGGCCGGCGCCGAGCTTGAAGAGGCGCTGGAGACCTTCGCTCCCACGCGCTGGCAGGAGGCGCTGGGCTCCTCGGGCACGGTGGGCGCGGTTTCGCAGCTGCTGATGGCCAGCGGCGTGAGCGACGGCACCATCACGCCTGACGGCCTGCGCTGGTGCATGGAACGCTGCCTGCGCGCGGGCCGTGCCGAACGCCTCGACCTGCCCGGGCTCAAGGAAGACCGCAAGGCGGTGCTGGGCGGCGGGCTGTCGATCCTCTATACGCTGGCCACGCATTTCGGTATCGTCGCGCTGCAGCCAGCCCGGGGTGCCTTGCGCCAGGGCGTGATCTTCGACCTCCAGGACCGCCTGCACGGCAGCCTGGACAGCGAGCACCCTCACGACATGCGCGACGACTCGGTCCTGCAGATGCAGTTGCGCTTCGGCATCGACCGGGTGCAGGCCGAGCGCGTGCAGGCCGTGGCCCGCAACCTGCACGCTCACCTGGCCCCGCAGGCCCCGCTGGAAAGCCAGCGTGAACTCGACTGGGCCTGCGCGCTGCACGAGATGGGCATGATGGTCTCGCACCACGACCACCACCGCCACAGCGCCTACCTGCTGGGCCATGTGGATGCCCCCGGCTTCTCGCAGTCGCAGCAGCGCCGCCTGGCCGACATGGTGATGGGCCAGCGGGGCGGATTGCGCAAGCTCGACGAGCAGTTGCGCGAGGAAGCCTTCGCGCTCCAGGTGCTGTGCCTGCGCCTGGCCGTGATCCTGTGCCATGCGCGCAGCCTGCCCGTGCTGGGTGCCCTTACGGCCAGCCGACACGGCCGCACCGTGGCACTGGTCATGGAACCCGCCTGGGCCGACGCCCACCCCCGCACGCTCTTCCTGCTGCGCGAGGAACAGGCCATCTGGGAGCGCAGCGAGATCTTCCGGCTCAGCCTGCGCACCCGCGCCTGAGCGGCTGGCCTCAAAGGCAGTCGACCGACTGCACGGCCTGCAGCACGACGGCGTTGCCATGGTCGCGTTCGCGCTGGCGCAGCCACCACACGGCGCTCTTTTTCACCGACCAGGCCTGGTCAACGCCGGCTAGAAGGTGGGCCACCACCTGGCCCAGCACCGGCTGATGACCGACGATGAGCACCGGTTCGCTGGCCTGAGGCCAACGCACCGCCTGCAGCACGGCCTCCACGCTTGCACCCGGCGCCAGGGCCGGCACCGTGCGGAACGGGCGGCCCAGGGCCTGGGCGGTCTGCTGGGTGCGCACGGCGGGACTGACCAGGATGCGGGTGGACTCGGCCAGCCGCTGGTTCAGCCATTCGGCCATGCGGGCCGCCTGGCGCTCTCCCTTGGGGGTCAGTGCCCGTTCGAGATCGTCCTGACCCGCACGGGCCACCGCCGCTTCGGCGTGGCGCCAGAGGATCAGGTCCATCGCCGCCTCGAGTTCAGGCCTGGGTGTAACGCGCCATCAGGGCCTGCTGGGCGCTCGGACCGTCGACGCCCACGCGCTCGTAGCGGCCATCGCCGTGCTGGGCCCAGGCATCGCAGCGGTCCTGCAGGTAGGGCACCAGGCATTCATCGATGAGCCGTTGGCGCAGCGCGGCATCGCGCACCGGCCAGGCCACCTCGATGCGGCGGAACATGTTGCGGCTCATCCAGTCGGCGCTGGACAGGTAAAGCAATTCCTGCTCGTCCGCCGTGCCCCAGCGGAAATACAGCAGCCGGGTGTGCTCGAGGAAGCGTCCCACCACCGAGCGTACGCGGATGCGTTCGGTGTGACCCGGCACCCCGGGCGGCAGCATGCAGGCGCCGCGCACGATGAGGTCGATGCTCGCCCCAGCCTGCGAAGCCTGCACCAGGGCCTCGATCAGCGGGATGTCGGTCAGGGCATTGAGCTTGAGCACGATGCGGGCCGGCTCGCCCGCACGCGCGGCCTCGGCCACTTGCTCGATGTGCCGCAGCATCTGCTTGTGCAGGCTGAACGGCGCCATCAGCAGATGGCGCGGTGTGCGAACCCGCGTCAGGCTGGCCAGCTGCTGGAAGACCACGTCGGCATCGGCCGTGAGCTCGGCATCGGCGGTGAGGCAGCCCACGTCGGTGTACAGCCGCGCCGTCTTGGGGTTGTAGTTGCCGGTGGACAGGTGGGCATAACGCCGCAGCACGGTGCCGCGTGCCCCTTCCTCGCGGCGCGTGACCAGCAGCAGCTTGGCATGAGTCTTCAGGCCCACGATGCCATAGACCACCTGGGCCCCCACGGCCTCCAGCCGCTCGGCCCAGTTGATGTTGGCTTCTTCGTCGAAGCGGGCCTTGAGTTCCACCACGGCCATCACTTCCTTGCCCCGGCGTGCCGCTTCGAGCAGCAAGTCCATCAGCACCGACTCGCTGCCGGTGCGGTAGATGGTCTGCTTGATGGCCAGCACGTCCGGGTCCTGCACCGCTTCGCGCAGGAACTGCACCACCGGCTCGAAGGACTCGAACGGATGGTGCATCAGCACGTCGCCGCGCTTGAGGCGTTCGAAGATCGACACCTGGCGCGGCAGGCTGCGCGGCCAGGCCGGCTCAAAAGGCGGGAAGCGCAAATGGGGCGCGTCGGCCTGGTCGATGAGCTGGTTCAATCGCACCAGGTTCACCGGCCCGTCCACACGATAGAGCGCCGCCTCGGGCAGGCCGAACTGGCGCAGCAGGAAGCCCGAGAGCTCGCTCGGGCAGGTGCTCACCACCTCCAGGCGGATGGCCTGGCCGAAGTGGCGGGTGGTGAGCGACGAGCGCAGCGCCTGGCGCAGGTTGGTCACATCCTCTTCGTCCACCGCCAGGTCGGAGTCGCGCGTGACACGGAACTGCGAGAAAGCCTCGACGCTGCGGCCCGGAAAGAGTTCCTCCAGGTGGGCGCGGATCACGCTGGACAGCAGCACGAAGACCTGCTGTCCATCGGTCAGGTCTTCGGGCAGGCGGATCACGCGCGGCAGCACACGCGGCACCTTGACGATGGCGATGGTGTTGTCGCGGCCGAAGGCGTCCTTGCCGCCCAGCTTGACGATGAAGTTGAGCGACTTGTTGGCCACCTGCGGAAAGGGGTGGGCCGGGTCCAGCCCCAGGGGCACGAGCAGCGGGCGCACCTGGCGCTGGAAGAACCGATCCACCCAGCGGCGCTGGGCCTCGTTGCGCTCGGCGTGGTTGAGGATGAGGATCCCTTCGCGCTTGAGCGCGGGCATCACTTCCTGATTGAACACGGCGTATTGCCGGTCGATGAGTTCATGCGCCGCCGCGGCCACCTCGGCCAGGTCGTTGTCCGACACGCCACCACCGGGCTGGCGCGCAGCCTCCAGGTAGTCGCCAAAACGCACCTCGAAGAACTCGTCGAGGTTGGAGGACACGATGCAGATGTAGCGCAGCCGCTCGAGCAGCGGCACGTCGGGGCGCTGCGCCTGCGCCAGCACCCGGCCGTTGAACTCGAGGATGGCGCGCTCGCGATTGAGCAGCTTGAGGCCCGTGGCGGGCGCCAGCGGATGAGCCGTGGCGGGCGTGGCGCGCTCCATCGGCAGGACAGGGGCAAAGTCCGAACTCATGATTTCAGTATATGACCGGCGTGTGACAGCCTGACGACAGGCCAGGGCTCCGGTGCACTACCCTGGAGCGCTCCTCCGTCATCCGCTCAGGCCGGCAAGCCGGCCGGCATGGTCGCTTGGGCCTTGCCGGCATTCTCAGCGCGCAGTCGGGCCGCCCAGTCCAGGATCTCCAGCCGCCCGTCCGGATGCTCCACCAGGGCCGTGAGGCTCTCGACCCAGTCGCCGTCGTTGGCATAGAGCACCCCGTCGATGTCACGCAGCTCGGCATGGTGGATGTGGCCGCAGACGACGCCGTCCACGCCACGCTTGCGCGCCTCGCGGGCCAGCGCTTCCTCGAAGTCGCTCACATAGCTCACCGCCCGCTTGACCTTGAGCTTGAGGTACTTGGACAGCGACCAGTAGGGCAGCCCGAGGCGGGCACGCAGCGAGTTGAAGTGGCGGTTCAGCCGAAGCGTGAACTCGTAGAGCGAGTCGCCCACGTAGGCCAGCCACTTGGCGCACTGGATCACGCCATCGAAGAGATCGCCGTGCGTGACCCACAGGCGTCGACCGTCGGCCGTCGTGTGCAGCCAGTCCTCTGCCACGTCCACCCCACCGAAGTTGTGCTCCACGTAGCGGCGCGCGAATTCGTCGTGGTTGCCGGGGATGAAGATCACGCGGGTGCCCTTGCGGGCCTTGCGCAGCAGCTTCTGCACCACGTCGTTGTGGGCTTGCGGCCAGAACCAGTTGCGGCGCAATTGCCAGCCGTCGATGATGTCGCCCACGAGGTAGAGCGTGTCGCACTCCACCGAACGCAGGAAGTCGAGCAGGGCATGGGCCTGGCAACCCGGTGTGCCGAGGTGGATGTCCGAAATGAAGACCGTGCGCACCCTCAGTGCTGCAGGCGGCCCGTCCTCGGGCTGAGGGTCTGCGGCGACCGGCGGCGGCGCCGGAACACCCACCGCGGCTGCAGCGGCCACGTGCGGTTGGAAAAACTCGGTGGGCGGGATCCATCGCATGAGCCATCATGCTGCCCGGGGTGCATGACGCGGCCGCGTCAGGGGCATGACGGTTCGGTGAAGGCCAGACCGTTCGCTGGTCTATTCGATCATGTCGAAGCCCTGGGCCTCCACCTGCACGAAGGCCCGCGTGAGCTCGGCCACCACACGGTACAGCCGGGCACGCGGGTGGGCTGCCAGCGCATCGCACATCGACTCCATCCACGGCTGCACGTGCGCGCGGAAAAAGCGCCGCTGCTGCTCCAGGTTGCACACCGCCACGTCGCCACCGGCGATCAGGTAGCGCATCACCTCCAGGACATAGGCCGCATGGTCTTCGGTCTCGCCGCGGGATTCGTCGCGCGTGAGCCCCAGTGCGGCCAGGTCGCTGCGCAAGGCAGCCAGGGGCTTCTCGTTCAGGAAGCCGGCCAGGTAATACGAACCGTAGAGGAAGACCTCGGGTTTTCCAATGCCCTGGAAAAGCGCATCGTACTCGTCTGCCGCCGCTTGCACCGTGGTGGCCCGCATGGCAGCCACCAGGGCTTCCCAGGGCCCCTGCAGAAACCCGCCCTCGGCCGGCGCCTCGGTCACGGCCACCGAGAACTGGCGCAGCAGTTCCTCGTCGGGCGCAGCCATGTACAGGCGCGCGAGCACGCCGTACATCTCGGCACGCGCCAGTTCCTCGGCATCGTCGGGGGTGGCAAAGGCGATGGCCTGGGCGGTCATAGGTCGGTGATCCTCACTTCGTTGGGCTGGCTGTACACATCGATGACGCGGCAGTCGCCGCACATGCGCAGGCGCTCCAGCGCCGCGCCCTGGAAGGCGGCGTGGCCTGCCAGCTTGCTCATCATCAACTCGACGGCCTTGAGCGTGCCGAAGGGCTTGCCGCAGCGGATGCAATGGTAGGGCTCGACCTCGTGGAGCACGCGCGCCTGCTTGCGGGCCTTGCCACCGTCGGCCAGCCACAGGCGCGGGTTCAGCGTGATGGCGCCTTCGGGGCAAGTGGTTTCGCACAGGCCACACTGCACGCAGTTCTTTTCGATGAACTTGAGCTGCGGGCGGTCGGGATTGTCGGCCAGTGCACTCTCGGGACAGGCCCCCACACAGCTGAGGCACAGCGTGCACTTGTCCGGGTTCACCACCACCGCGCCGAAGGGAGCGCCTGCCTTGGGCAAGGGGATCTCGTCCACCGCCTGCGGTGCCTGCGCCAGCAGGTGGTCGATGGCCAGGTCCAGCGTGGCGCGCTTGTCGGATTGCGTGGCGAACGCCGCAGGCACCTTGACGGTCTGGGCCGCCGGTGCGCGCAGGGCCTGGTCCAGCGAGGCCAGGTCGCGCGCATCGCGAGCCTCGATCAGCGCCACGGCCGCGCCGGCATAGCCCAGGCCGTTGAGGATGGCATTGGCCAGGGCCACCTGCTCCCCCAGGGCCTGGCGGTACTCGGGGGCTTCCTCGTCGGTGAGCAGCACCCACACGTTGCCTGCGCCATAGGCCATGGCGGCCAGCCAGAGGTCCAGGCCCACGCTCGCGGTATGCCACAGCGCCACGGGCAGCACGCGCGCGGGCACGCCATGGACCGCGGCATCCACCCGCGCCGCGCGCCCCAGTTCCTCGATCATCCGGGTGCCCGCGCCCTCGCTGTGCAGCAGGATGGCCGGCGCCTTGCCCCCGGCCTTCAGGTGGCTGGACACCAGCGTGCGCAGTCGCCGGCCCTGATCCACGGTGTTCGGGTAGGCATAGGCCAGCGCCCCGCTGGGGCACACCGTGGTGCAGGCGCCGCAGCCCACGCACAGGTGGGGCTCAACAAAGATGCCCCCGCTGCTGTCGGCCTCCGAGCGGATCGCGCGGGCCGAGCAGACCTCCACGCAGGCATTGCAGCCCACCTGCTCGTTGCGGCTGTGGGCGCAGAGCTTGCGCTTGTACTGGAAGAACTTGGGCTTCTCGAACTCGCCCACCAGGCCCTTGAGGGTGAGCACCGCCTGCAGCAGGCGCGCGTCGTCCCGCCCGGCAAACACATAGCCCTGGGGCGGCTGGTGCATCGTGAAGCGCGGCGCGTCGCCCAGGTCGAGCACCAGGTCGAAGGATTCGGTGACGCTCTGGGGCTCGCGCTGGAAATCGATCGCGCCGGCGGCCTCGCACACGCGCACGCAGTCGCGATGCGAGCGGCACACGTCCAGGTTCACCTGGTAGCTGAAGTCGATCGCACCTTCCGGGCAGGCCTCGATGCAGGCATTGCAGCGGGTGCACACGTCGAGATCGATGGGGTTGTCGCTGGTCCACTCGACCTCGAAGGCCCCCAGCCACCCGCGCAGCGCCGTCAGGCGGCCGGTGTGTGTGGCCTGCTGGCGGCGCTGCGCCAGCGCCCCGCTGCGGCCCTCGGCCAGCACGGTCACCTCCACCGTGTCGGCCAGCAGGCCGGCTGCGCGCTGGGCCGCATCGGCCGGGCCCACCACCAGGCAGCGCCCGGCGCTGGTGTAGCTCACCGTCGGCACGGGCTCCGGGTCGGGCAACTGGGCCGCGGCAATCAGCGCCGCCAGCTTGGGTGTGGCCTGCTTCGCATCGCGCGACCAGCCGCCGGTTTCACGGATGTTCACGAAGCGGATGGGCCGCTCGGTGACCGGCCGCGCCCCTTCGGTCTCATCGTTCAGTTCGAGGAAGAGCCGGCTTTCCTGGGTGCAGGCGACCAGCAGTTCCTCGCCACTTTTGGCCGCACGCTGGAAAGCTCCGGCCTCGCGCCGGCACAGCACCGTGTGGTGCGACAGCTCGGTCTCAACGCCCGCCTGGCTCAAGGCCCGACTGAGGGCCGTCTCGTCCAGCGGCATCGTCCGGTTGCAGTTGCAGATCAGGGTTTTCATCGTGGGGAGGTGACGCCTCCGCATCGTCGGCGGATGGCTGCGTAGGGGAATCGTTCGACTGTGGCACGGCACCGGCCGCCGCGCCATCGGGCTTTGCCTCGGAAGGAAGCTTGGGCGTGCGTTCTTCGCGCCACAGGCCCAGCGCCTCGGACTGGACCATCTTGCGCAGGACACTCTTGGGTACGGGGGTGAACTGCGTGTAGTCCTCGATGTACACGTCCAGGCCGTCCATCCGGTTGAAGTGCGGGTCGCTGAACAGCGTCTTCAGCGCCGCGCGCTTGACCGTGTCGTCGACGCCCGGGGCCACGAAGCGCGAGAAGTCAGACGTGGAGGGCGTCAGCTGCTTCACGTCCTCCAGGGTGGGCGGTGGCGGGGAAGGTTCGGGCTCGGCGGCGGGCGCAGCAGCGTCGGCCTCCGGAAGGGGCGCGGCCGGCGGCACTGGCACGCTCGGGGGCACCGGCTCGGCCGGTGCCTGGCCGGACTTGCGCCGAGACCAGCGCGAGAGGAAGCCTTCCTCAGCCACGACGGCCTCCACCCGGTTCGCGCTGCCCCGGCGCAAGGAAGGACGCCGGGCGCTGGCGCTTCTTCGGCTCGGGACGGTAGTGCTCGTCGGTGTAGGCCTGCAGCCATGGCACCACGGCCGGATCCAGGGGCACGTTGTCCACGCGCTCCTGGGCGTCCAGCCAGCGTCCGGCCTCGTTGTACGACAGGCTCACCGCTTCCGGCCAAGCGCGCGGCGGATCGCCCGCCTCGTGGCGCCACATCACGAACCACACCGGCTGGCCGGACGTGAGGTTGAGGTGGTAGCCCTCGGCTTCGTCGCGGAACAACTCCACCGACAGGCCCGGATGCAGCCAGCGGGCGATGCGGCCGTCCTCCACCATCAGGCGGGGCGCGTCCCCAAACGCCGGCTCGTGTGGCACCACCTCGACGATACGGAAGCGCCAGTCCTCCCAGGCGTTGGGCGCGCGCTCGCGCTCCATCACCACCGCCACGTCCACGCGGGGGCGCTGGAAAGCTGACGAGGTCATGGCCGGCTCGCTCAGGTGGTCTTGGAGATCGAGATCGTCGGGAACTTGGCCGAGTAGTCCTTGGCCTTTTCGGCGATCTTCACCGCGACCTTGCGCGCCACCTCGGTGTACAGGCGCGCGATCTCGCCTTCGGGTTCGCTCACCACGGTGGGGCGGCCCGCATCGGCCTGCTCGCGGATCGACAGGTTCAGCGGCAGGGCCCCCAGGTAGTCCACGCCGTACTCTTCGGCCATCCTGCGGCCGCCGTCGGCCCCGAAGATGTGCTCGGTGTGGCCGCAGTTGGAGCACACGTGCACGGCCATGTTCTCGACGATGCCCAGGATGGGCACGCCCACCTTCTCGAACATCTTCAGGCCCTTGCGGGCGTCGAGCAGGGCGATGTCCTGCGGCGTGGTGACGATCACCGCACCCGTCAGCGGCACGCGCTGGCTGAGCGTGAGCTGGATGTCACCGGTGCCCGGCGGCATGTCGACCAGCAGATAGTCGAGCTCGCGCCAGTTGGTCTGGCGCAGCAGCTGCTCCAGCGCCTGGGTGGCCATGGGGCCGCGCCAGATCATGGGGTTGTCGGGCTCGATCAGGAAGCCGATGGAGATGACCTGGACGCCGTAGTTCTCCAACGGCTCCATGGTCTGCCCGTCGACGCTTTCCGGGCGGCCTTCGATGCCCATCATCGTGGGCTGGCTGGGGCCGTAGATGTCGGCATCCAGGATGCCCACGCTGGCCCCTTCGGCGGCCAGCGCCAGGGCCAGGTTGACGGTGGTGGTGCTCTTGCCGACCCCGCCTTTGCCCGAGGCCACCGCGATGATGTTCTTCACCTTGGGCAGCAGCTGCACGCCACGCTGCACCGCATGGGCAAGGACCCTGGTGGTGATATTGGCGCTGACGTTCTCCACCCCCGGCACCGTGCGGGCTGCGGCGATGAGCTGCTTGCGCAAGTTCGGGACCAGGCTCTTGGCGGGGTAGCCCAGTTCCACGTCGAAGCTCACGTCCCCCCCGTCGACCCGCAGGTTCTTCAGGGCCTTGGAGGTCACGAAGTCGCGCCCCGTGTGAGGGTCGGCAACGGTCTTGAGGGCGTCTTGCAGCGCTTGTTCGGTGGGGGCCATGGGGAGCGGGAAAAAGGGAAAAGAAGGGCTGGAGTCCAGTCTAGCGCAGGGGCGACGGACAAGTTGTCGCAAGGGGCCAAAGCGCCCGCTCCCGGCCTAGAATCCGGGGTTTTCCCCCAGTTGCGTTCGCACACGCGGCGCCGCGCCCACGATGACCCGCCAGCTCTTCGTCACCACCGCCCTGCCCTACGCCAACGGCAAGTTCCACATCGGTCACATCATGGAGTACATCCAGGCCGACATCTGGGTGCGCTACCAGCGCATGCAGGGCCACCAGGTGCACTTCGTCGGCGCCGACGACGCCCACGGCGCGCCCATCATGATCGCCGCCGAAAAAGCCGGGAAGACGCCGCAGGCCTTCGTGGCCGAGATCGCCGCGGGCCGCAAGGAATACCTCGACGGCTTCCACATCAGCTTCGACCACTGGCACTCCACCGACAGCCCGGAGAACACCGAGCTCGCCCAGGACATCTATCGCGCCCTGCGCAAGAACGGGCTCATCTTCACGCGCGACATCGAGCAGTTCTTCGACCCGGTGAAGAACATGTTCCTGCCCGACCGCTACATCAAGGGTGAGTGCCCGAAATGCGGCGCGAAGGACCAGTACGGCGACTCCTGCGAGGTGTGTGGCGCCGTCTATGCCCCCACCGAGCTGAAGAACCCCTACTCCACGCTCACCGGCGCCACGCCGGTGATGAAGACCAGCGAGCACCACTTCTTCCAGCTCTCGTCGCAGCGCTGCATCGACTTCCTGCAGCAGTGGACGCAGGACGGCAAGCTGCAAAGCGAAGTGGCCAACAAGATCAAGGAGTGGTTCACCACCGACGAGAACGGCCACGGCGGCCTGTCGGACTGGGACATCTCGCGCGACGCCCCCTACTTCGGCATCGAGATCCCCGATGCGCCGGGCAAGTACTTCTACGTGTGGCTCGATGCGCCGGTGGGCTACCTGGCCTCGCTGAAGAGCTACTTCAGCCAGGGCGGCCCCAAGGCCAGGTACGGCGAGGCCCGCTCGTTCGAGGAATTCATTGCCGACCCGACGGTGGAGCAGTACCACTTCATCGGCAAGGACATCACCTACTTCCACACCCTGTTCTGGCCGGCCATGCTGCATTTCAGCGGCCGCAAGACGCCCAACAACGTCTTCGTGCACGGCTTCATCACCGTCAGCGGCGAGAAGATGAGCAAGAGCCGCGGCACCGGCATCGACCCGCTGAAGTACCTCTCGCTGGGCATGAACCCGGAATGGCTGCGCTACTACATCGCCGCCAAGCTCAACGCGCGCGTCGAGGACGTGGACTTCAACCCCGAGGATTTCGTGGCGCGGGTGAACAGCGACCTGGTGGGGAAGTACATCAACATCGCCAGCCGGGCGGCAGGCTTCATCGCGAAGCGCTTCGCAGGACAGCTCACGACCACGATCGGGGCCGATGGCCAGGTCTTGCTCGACGCGCTGCGCACCGGCCGCGCCGAGGTGCTGCGTCTCTATGAAGAGCGGGAGTATGGCAAAGCCCTGCGCGAAATCATGCTGCTGGCCGATCGTGTCAATGAATACGTCGACCAGAACAAGCCCTGGGAACTCGCCAAGCAGTCTGGCCAGGATGCCCGCCTGCACGAGGTCTGCACCGTGTGCATCGAGGCCTTCCGCCTGCTCACCATCTACCTCAAGCCGGTGCTGCCGGCCCTGGCCGCCCAGGTCGAGGCCTTCCTGAAGGTCGAGCCGCTGCAGTTCGCCGACGCCGACCGCGCGCTCGGCGCCCATACCATCGGCACCTACCAGCACCTCATGCAGCGCGTCGACCCCAAGCTGCTCGACGCCCTGTTCGAGCCGCCGGTGGTCGAAGCCCCCAAGCCCGGCGGCGAAGACCTCGCCCCCACCATCGGCATCGACGACTTCGCCAAGATCGACCTGCGCATCGCCAAGATCGTGGCCTGCGAGCATGTGGACGGTTCCGACAAGCTGCTGCGCCTCACGCTCGATGTGGGCGAAGGCAGGACGCGCAACGTCTTCAGCGGCATCAAGTCGGCCTACCAACCGGAAGACCTGGTGGGCAAGCTCACCGTGATGGTGGCCAACCTCGCGCCGCGCAAGATGAAGTTCGGCGTGAGCGAAGGCATGGTGCTGGCGGCCTCGCACGCCGACGAGAAGGCCCAGCCGGGCATCTACATCCTGGAACCCTGGCCGGGGGCACAACCAGGCATGCGTGTGAGATAAGACGTCCCTCTGTTCTGCCCATGAGACTTCATGGGGTTTCCAGCCCCTGCTGCATCCAGGCAGGGATATCGCGTCGCCCGTGCAGGACGCGCCAGACGTCGATGTGTTCCTCGCCCTCGACATAGAAGACGAGGTAGGGATAGCGTCTCAAGGGCCACGAGCGCAACTCCGGCAGATCCAGTTCGTGGGCATACCGCGGCGAGCCGATCGCCGGATGACGTCCGATCTGCGCATACGCCTGCTCCAGGGCATCAATGAAGCCGACGGCAGCATGGTCTGCCCCTTCACCAAGGTAGAACGCCACCGCCTCTTCCACGTCCTGCTGCGCCAATGCGCGCAGAACCACGGGCTTGCCCGTCACCTGAGGCCACGACCGGATGCGCCAGCTTGGCGAACCCGCTCACGCAAGCTCTGGAAATAGGCCTCATCAGCCACGGCCGTGGGCTCGGAAGCAGCCCCGGCCAACAGCAGCTCGCGCAACCGCTGGCGATCCTGATCCCTGCGGATCAGTTCGCGCACGTATTCGCTGCTGGTGCCGTAGCCCCGTTGAGCGACCTGTTCGTCAACGAAGGCCTTCAGCGCCTCCGGCAGTGAGATGTTCATCGTGCTCATGCCGCAAGACTAGGTCTTTTGCCAAAATTTGGCAAGAATCGTGACCGCCCGCTCCTACTGCTCCAGCACATCCGCCCCAGGAGGCGGCGTGAAGCGGAAGCGCTCCGGCGCAAGGGTCACGTTGGCCTCGAACTGACGCATCGACAGCGTCGAGACCTGACCGAAACTGTCAACGATCTCGAGGGCGGCAAGCTCCTTGCCCTTGAACCCCACGCGCACGGCCTGGAACTGGCTGTCGCGCGCCTTGGGCAGGGCCTCTGCCCATTGCAGGCCGTCGCGGTCGGGCAGCGCCTTGAGGGTGAAATCCTTGTCCAACGAGCCCCCCGCCAGCAGGGCCGCCGGCGTGGCGCCCAGGGCGTCACCCATCGCACGCACCGTCACCTGGTCGAGATCGGGGTCGTGCAGCCACACCTTCTGCCCATCGGCGACGATGTGCTGGGCCATGGGCGGGGCGTAGTCGAAGCGGAAGCGGTTGGGCCGCACGAACTCGAAACGCCCCTCGGTGCTGCGCTTGCGCGCGCCGTCTGGTGAACTCACGGTCTGGGTGAAGGTGGCGCGGCCGCTCTTCACCTCCTGCACGAACTGGCGCAGGCTGGCCACGGCATCGGCCCAGGCCGGGGAAACAAGAGCGGCGCCCAGCAGCGCGGTGAGGATCAGTCGTTTCATTCGTCGCGGGCCGCGGGCACGAGGACGTCGCGGCTGCCATTGGTGGCCATGCTGGATACGACGCCCGAACGCTCCATTTGTTCCAGCAGACGGGCGGCGCGGTTGTATCCGATGCGTAAATGTCTTTGAACGAGGGAAATCGACGCGCGCCGATGCTGCAGCACGACGGACACGGCCTGGTCGTACATCGGGTCGGCCTCGCCATCGCCCTCGCCCGCTGCGCCACCTTCGCCGCCGCCTTCCCCATCGAGCACGCCGCCTTCGAGGATGCCTTCGATGTAGTTGGGTTCCCCCTGGCTCTTCAGGTACTCGACCACCCGGTGCACTTCGTCGTCGCTGACGAAGGCGCCGTGCACCCGCACCGGCAAGCCGGTGCCCGGCGCCAGGTAGAGCATGTCGCCCTGGCCCAGCAGGGCCTCCGCGCCCATCTGGTCGAGGATGGTGCGGCTGTCGATCTTGCTGCTCACCTGGAAGGCGATGCGTGTGGGAATGTTGGCCTTGATCAGGCCGGTGATCACGTCCACGCTGGGCCGCTGGGTGGCCAGGATGAGGTGGATGCCGGCCGCCCGCGCCTTCTGCGCCAGACGGGCGATCAGCTCCTCGATCTTCTTGCCCACCACCATCATCAGGTCGGCCAGTTCATCGATGACCACCACGATGTAGGGCATGCGCTCGAGCGGCTCTGGGTCTTCCGGCGTGAGGCTGAAGGGGTTGGGGATCTTCTCCTCCCGCTCGGCGGCTTCGGCGATCTTCTTGTTGTAGCCCGCCAGGTTGCGCACGCCCAGCTTGCTCATGACCTTGTAGCGGCGCTCCATCTCGCCCACACACCAGTTGAGTGCGTTGGCGGCCTGCTTCATGTCGGTCACCACCGGTGCGAGCAGGTGCGGGATGCCCTCGTACATGGCCATCTCCAGCATCTTGGGGTCGATGAGGATGAGGCGCACGTCGCGGGCCTCGGCCTTGTAGAGCAGCGACAGGATCATCGCGTTGATGCCCACCGACTTGCCCGAACCGGTGGTGCCGGCCACCAGCAGGTGGGGCATCTTGGCGAGGTCGGCCACCACCGGCCCGCCCACGATGTCCTTGCCCAGGCCGAGGGTGAGCATGGAATGCGCGTCGTTGTAGGCCTGCGAGCCCAGGATCTCGGCCAGGCGGATGCTCTGGCGCCGCGCATTGGGCAGCTCCAGCGCCATCAGGTTCTTGCCCGGGATGGTCTCCACCACGCGGATGCTCACCAGGCTCAGCGAGCGGGCGAGGTCCTTGGCCAGGTTGACGATCTGCGAGCCCTTCACGCCCGTGGCCGGCTCGATCTCATAGCGCGTGATCACCGGGCCGGGCGAGGCCACGACCACACGCACCTCGACGCCGAAGTCCTTCAGCTTCTTCTCGATCAGGCGCGAGGTCATCTCCAGGGTTTCAGGTGTGACCGTCTCCTGGCGGCCGGTGTCGGCATCGAGCAGATCGACCTGGGGCAGCTTGGTATCGGCCAGCTCGGTGAAGAGCGGCTTCTGGCGCTCCTTCACCACCCGGGCGGACTTCGGCAGCTCCGGCGCCGTGGGCTCGATCAGGATGGGCGCATGCTCGACGATGACCTGGCGCTCGACCTCCACGTCGGCCTCACGCTCGCGCATGGCGCGCTCGCCCAGGCGCCGGTCTTCCTTGCGCTCGCGGGCCTCTTCCCGGCGCAAACGCCAGCCGTCGATCCAGGCGCCCAGACGCTCGGCGGTGCGCAACCAGGAAAAGCGGAAAGCCAGCGAGAAGCCCATCACCAGCAACGCGATCCAGAACACCCCCGAGCCCACGAAGCCCAGCAACCTGACGCTCAGCGTGCCCAGGCCATAGCCGAGCACCCCCCCGGCATGGCCCGGCAGGTGCAGCTCGAGGGCGTAGAGCCGCGTCCACTCCAGGCTCGCGCTCGCCCCGATCAGCACGGCCAGTCCCGCCCAGAACACCCAGGCCGGCAGGGCCGCCGACTCGGGCGCCCTGGCCGGCGGCAACAGCTGGCCGCTGCGCAACAAGCGCGCCAGCGCGCCCAGCCAGCCGCGCACGGCCACCAGCACCAGCCACCAGGCGGAGAAACCGAAGAAGTAGTAGAGCAGGTCGGACACCCAGGCCCCCAGCACACCCGCCTTGTTGTGCAGGGGGGTGCCATCGCCCGAGGTGGACCAGGCGGCGTCACCCGCTGAATGGGTCAGCAGGGCCAGCAGCAGCAATGCCAGGCCCATCGCGCCGAGCAGCACCCCCACCTGGGTGCGCCAGCGCGGCGAGGAGGGAGGCGGCGGCGGCGCGGCGTTGCGTGCTCCGCGCTTGTAAGGCGCGGCGCGTGCCGGTGCAGGCGCCGCGGCATCTTCGGCGGCGGCATCGCCGCCCAGGGAACCAAGGGGAAAAGCCATGCCCGGATTGTGAATCAAGCCGGCTCCGCCCCGTGAGAACTCCCCGGGCGCGGCAACAACTGCTCACATTCGGCGCCTTGCGCCGGCAGGCTCACGCCGTGACCAGCGGCTCCTTGATGATCACCGAACCGTCGGGCTGGGTCTCGACGTAGTGGCGCTCCTCGAGATCCTTCATCACGCGGCTGACCATCTCGCGCGAGGCGCCCACGATCTTGGCCAGATCCTGGCGGGAGACCTTGTTGCGGATCAGCAGCGTGCCACCGGTCTCCTCGGCCATGTCGAGCAGGGTGCGTGCAACGCGGCCGTACACATCCAGCAGGGCCAGCGACTCGATCTGGCGGTCGGCCGCACGCAGGCGGGCCACCAAGCCACGCATGATCGCGTAGGAGAGGCTAGAGTTCTCGGGCAGGCAGCGGGCGAACTCGGTACGCCCCAGCACCAGCACATCGGTCTGGACCTCGGCGCGAACGGTGGCCGAATGGGGTTCGTTGTCGATCAGGCTCATCTCGCCAACGTAGTCGCCTGGGTGCAGCATGGCCAGGATGACCTCGCGGCCGCGGGAGTCGGCAGTGAGCACGCGCGCACGACCCGTGAGCAGGATGAACAGGGCGTTGGACTTGCGGCCCTGTTCGACGATGATCTCGCCGCGGCGGAAACGTCGCTTGACCACGCCCTCGGCCACCTGCTCCGCCTGGCTGCTGGTCAGCATCGAGAACAACGGCACACGACGGATCAGGTCGAGGTTGGACAGCATCGCCATGGAAGGCCCCCTTGCTAGGTATCGGTTGTCAGTTCGTGGCGCTCACGCATCAAACCCCGACAGCGCATGCGGACGGTCACTTTCCTACAATCCCGTCTTGTGACGATGCATCCTGTCCCCATCTGCACAGCAGCCGTGCCGGGCTCAACGTGAGTTATCTCACAACCGCGACTCTAACTGAAGCACAGGCTTTCACGGAGAGCCGCGCCAGCACGAGACGTGCGAACACCGCCCACCCCATCCACCACGCCGCCTTCATCCCATGAGCAACACCCCCAAGCACGCCCAGGTCCTGATCCTCGGCTCCGGCCCGGCCGGCTACACCGCCGCCGTCTATGCGGCACGCGCCAACCTCAACCCGGTGCTGATCACCGGCATGGCCCAGGGCGGCCAGCTCATGACCACCACCGAGGTCGACAACTGGCCGGCCGACGTGCATGGCGTGCAGGGCCCGGACCTGATGCAGCGCTTCCTGCAGCATGCCGAGCGCTTCAAGACCGAGATCGTCTTCGACCACATCCACACCGTCGATTTCTCCAAGCGCCCGTTCACGCTCACCGGCGACAGTGGCACCTACACCTGCGACGCGCTGATCATCGCCACCGGCGCCTCCGCCAAGTACCTGGGGCTGCCCTCCGAAGAGGCCTTCATGGGTCGCGGCGTGAGCGGCTGCGCCACCTGCGATGGCTTCTTCTACCGCGAGCAGCCGGTGTGCGTGGTGGGCGGCGGCAACACGGCCGTCGAGGAAGCGCTCTACCTGTCGAACATCGCCAGCAAGGTCCACCTGATCCACCGCCGCGACAAGTTCCGCGCCGAGCCCATCCTGGTGGACAAGCTCATGGAGAAGGTGGCTGCCGGCAAGATCGAGCTGCATGTGTTCCAGACCCTGGACGAGGTGCTGGGCGACCAGAGCGGCGTGACCGGGGTGCGCCTGAAGAGCACCCAGGACGGCCGCACGAAGGACCTGGCGGTGCAGGGCTGCTTCATCGCCATCGGCCACCAGCCCAACACCGACATCTTCAAGGGCCAGCTGGAGATGAAGGACGGCTACATCATCACCCGCAGCGGCTTGAACGGCATGGCCACCATGACCAGCGTGCCCGGGGTGTTTGCGGCCGGCGACGTGCAGGACCACGTCTACCGCCAGGCCATCACCAGTGCTGGCACGGGTTGCATGGCCGCCCTGGATGCCCAGCGCTTCCTGGAGCAGAACGCCGGCTGACGGCCCGCGCCGTCACGCGCAGCTGGTCCGGGCCGCGTTTTGTGGCTATAATCGCGGTCTTTGCCGATTCTGGCGGTTTCCTCATTGTCCTCATTGGGGGGCGCCAGACCCTCGAGGGCGGGCCATCAGGGCTTTTCACGTTCCTGCTCTGTCCCGCACATCGTGAACCGAGATTGAAACGGAGAAGCGTCATGGCACGCGTCTGTCAAGTTACGGGCAAGGGCCCGATGGTGGGCAACAATGTGTCCCACGCCAACAACAAAACGAAGCGCCGCTTCCTGCCCAACCTGCAGTACCGTCGCTTCTGGCTCGAAACCGAGAACCGCTGGGTGCGCCTGCGCGTGAGCAACGCCGCGCTGCGCCTGATCGACAAGGTCGGCATCGACCAGGTCGTCGCCGATCTGCGCGCCAAGGGCGAGCTCTGATCCACCCGCCTTACTAAGGAGAACGCACCATGGCCACCAAAGGCGGACGCGAGAAGATCAAGCTGGAATCCACAGCCGGCACCGGTCACTTCTACACCACGACCAAGAACAAGAAGACCACGCCTGAAAAGCTGGAATTCATCAAGTTCGACCCGAAGGCGCGCAAGCACGTCGCCTACAAGGAAACGAAGCTGAAATAAGCCCCCGGGGCAGGCTGCTGGCCTGCCTTTCCGGTTCACCGGCAAAGCAGAAACCCGCCGCGGCAACGCAGGCGGGTTTTTTCATGGGTGCTTCACACCCGGAGCCGCTTCGGGCCATGAAAAAAGGCGCCCCTCGGGGCGCCTTCGTGTTGCCAGCCACCGCGTGCGTCAGGCGTGGGCGGCGCGCAGTTTCAGGGCGAAGTCCTGGAGGGCGGCGATGCCACTCTCCTCGGCCTTCTTGCACCAGGCCTGCAGGTCGGCGACAAGCTGTTCGGCCGACACATTGGTGCGGGTCCAGAGCTGGCGGAGTTCCTCACGCATGGCCACGAGCTTGGCCAGCGCCGGGGACTGGGCGCAGGCACTGGCGATCTGGGGCTTCAGCTCGCTGGGGATGCGATCGTCGTCACGGTGCAGCCAGCGCTTGGCCAGGTGCAGTTCCTTCCAGCGGGCGCTGTTCTTCGCGCCGGCCTGCTTGAGGGCCCGCATCTCGTCCTTGCAGGCACGACGCAATTCGCAGGCGTACTTGGCCATCACCTCGTAGCGGTTGGCGATCACCGCTTCCAGTGTCTTGGCATCCGCCACAGGCTTCACCTCGCCCAGCTTGAGCATGGGCGGGGTCTTGCGCACCTTGGCCAGACCCAGCATCTCCAGCCCGCGGATGTACATCCAGCCGATGTCGAACTCGTACTTCTTGACCGACAGCTTGGCCGAGGTCGGGTAGGTGTGGTGGTTGTTGTGCAACTCCTCACCGCCGATGATGATGCCCCAGGGCGAGATGTTGGTGGATGCATCAGCGGCCTCGAAGTTGCGGTAGCCCCACCAATGACCCAGGCCGTTGATGATGCCCGCGGCAGTGATCGGGATCCACAGCATCTGCACGGCCCACACGGTCGCGCCAATGGCACCGAAAAGCGCCAGGTTGATGATGAGCATCAGGCCCACCCCCTGCCAGCTGAAGCGGCTGTAAAGGTTGCGCTCCATCCAGTCATCCGGCGTGTTGTGGCCGTATTTGGCGAGTGTCTCCTGGTTCTTGGCTTCGGCACGATAGAGCTCGCTGCCCGTGAGCAGCACGGTCTTGATGCCGTGGGCCACCGGGCTGTGCGGGTCTTCCTCGGTTTCGCACTTGGCGTGGTGCTTGCGGTGGATGGCCACCCACTCCTTGGTCACCATGCCGGTGGTGAGCCACAGCCAGAAGCGGAAGAAGTGCGACGCGATCGGGTGCAGGTCGAGGGACCGGTGCGCCTGCGAGCGGTGCAGGAAGATCGTGACGGAGGCGATGGTGATGTGCGTGGCCACCAGGGTGAAGGCCAGGATCTGCCACCAGGCAGCCTGAAGCACCCCATGGGCGAGCCAGTCCACCAGGGCCTCCCACACGACAAGAATCTCGGACATTGGTCTAGCCTTTCAATAGCAGGCCGCATTGTAGGCGGCCCGGCCGCCGTCCGGCGGGGTTTGCCCGGCGAAAACAGCGGATTCCGGCCGTTCCGCACGGCCTACCTTTGGAGATGGGGCCACTCAGGTCCGTTCCCAGACGGCGGCAAAAAAACCATCGGTGGCATGGCGATGTGACCATAGTCTGAGGCTATCGCCGCTCACCAGGGTCTCGGCCTGCGGCACCTTGGCCTGGGCCAGCGCCTCAATGGCCGGCAGTACGCGAAAGTCGCGGTGGGCCTGGGTGAAGGCCTCGGCAACGCGCTCGTTCTCGCCGGGCAGCACGCTGCAGGTGGCATAGACCAGCCGGCCGCCCGGTTTGAGCAGGCGCGCCGCACTGGCCAGGATGGCGTGCTGCTTGGCTTGCAGCTCCTGCACCGCCTGGGGCGACTGGCGCCACTTGAGATCAGGGTTGCGGCGCAAGGTGCCGAGTCCGGAGCAAGGGGCATCCACCAGCACACGGTCGACTTTGCCAGCCAGGCGCTTGATGCGATCGTCACGTTCGTGGGCGATCTGGGCCGGGTACACGTTCGACAGGCCGCTGCGCGCGAGGCGGGGCTTGAGCTTTTCCAGCCGGTGGCCCGAGACATCGAAGGCATACAGCCTCCCCGTGTTGCGCATGGCTGCGCCCAGCGCCAGGGTCTTGCCCCCGGCGCCGGCGCAGAAGTCCACCACCATCTCACCGCGCTTCGCGCCGGTGAGCAGGACCAGCAGTTGGCTGCCCTCGTCCTGCACCTCGACGTCACCGCGGGTGAAGACCTCGAGCTTGTTCAGCGCCGGCTTGCCCTGCACCCGCAGCCCCCAGGGGGAGTACGGCGTGGGCGTCGCCTCGATGCCGGCAGACGCCAGCTCGGCCTGCACCGCTTCCACCTTGGCCTTGAACACGTTGACACGCAGGTCCAGCGGAGCCGGCTGGGACAGGCTTTCGACCAGGGGCCAGAACTCATCACCCAAGGCGTCCTTGAGCGCACCAGCCAGCCAGTCGGGCAGGTTGTGGCGCAGCTTTTCGGGCAGCGTGGTCGCATCCACGGCCTGGACCTGGGCGAGCCAAGCCTGTTCATGGGGGCCTGCGGCTGCACGCAGCGAGGCCTCTGCGCCCTGCCAGGCCAGCAGGGCCAGACGGCGCTCCAAGGCGCCGTGGCCGGATTGGGCGAAGTGCTGGAAGAACAGGCGCCGACGCAGCACGGCGTAGGCCGTTTCAGCCAGGGTGTGCCGCTCGCGCGGCCCCAGCGTGCGGTGCTGACGGAAAAAGGCGGATACCACCGCATCGGCCGGTGCGTCCAGCTTGAGGACGGCACGCAGCAGCTCGGTGGTCAGGTCGACAAGGGCATTCGGATGCATGGCGGGGGATTATCCCCGGCCCGCTCTGTCAGAGCAGCAACTGGGTCTCGCCGTGGCGGTGGCTGACGATGCCCTTGCGAAGATCGAGCACACCTTCGACCATCCAGCGCACGGCACGCGGATAGATCAGGTGCTCCTTGGCCAGGACCCGCTCGGCGAGACTGTCTTCGGTGTCGCCGGGCAACACCGGCACTGCGGCCTGCATGATGATGGGGCCGTGGTCCAGTTCGGGCGTCACCAGATGCACGGTGGCCCCGGCGAGCTTGCAGCCCGCCTCCAGCGCCCGCCGGTGGGTGTGCAGGCCCGGAAAGGCCGGCAGCAGCGAGGGGTGGATGTTCACCAGTCGGCCGTGGTAGTGCTGGACGAAGCGGGCCGTGAGGATGCGCATGAAGCCGGCCAGCGCCACGACGTCGGGCTTGTAGCCATCGATGACGCGGGCCAGCTCGGCATCGAAGGCCTCGCGGCTTGCGTATTGGGTATGGTCCACCACCGCGGTGGGGATGCCGCGCGCGGCGGCAAACTGCAGGCCCTTGGCGTCGGGGCGGTTGCTGATCACGGCGGCGATCTCGGCGCGCCACTGCTCTCCCGCGCAGGCCTGAACGATGGCCTCCATGTTCGAGCCCCGTCCCGAGATCAGGATCACGATGCGTTTCATGGGCCGGCAGTGTAGCCGTTGGCGCCCCCTGGCCCCGCAGGCCTGGAGAGCCGCACCTACAATCCTGCGTCCACCCTGAGATGCCTCATTTTGTGGCCCGACTCATGACTCAACGCGTCCTTACCGGCATCACCACCACCGGCACCCCCCACCTGGGCAACTACGTCGGGGCGATCCGTCCCACCGTGCAAGCCAGCCTGGAGCCCGGTGTGGAGAGTTTTCTCTTCCTGGCCGACTACCACGCACTCATCAAATGCGACGAGCCCGAGCGCATCGAACGTTCGCGCCTGGAGATCGCCGCCGCCTGGCTGGCGGCCGGGCTCGACCCGCAGCGCGTGACCTTCTACCGCCAGAGCGACATTCCCGAGACCCCTGAACTCACCTGGCTGCTGACCTGCGTGACGGCCAAGGGCCTGATGAACCGGGCGCATGCCTACAAGGCGGCCACCGATGCCAACGAGGCCGCGGGCGAGGACGTGGATGCGAACGTCACGATGGGCCTGTTCAGCTACCCGATCCTGATGGCCGCCGACATCCTGCTGTTCAACGCCCACCGTGTGCCGGTGGGCCGTGACCAGGTGCAGCACATCGAGATGGCGCGCGACATTGCGCAGCGCTTCAATCATCTTTTCGGTCGTGGACGCGAGTACTTCGTGCTGCCGCAGGCACAGATCGATGATCATGTGGCCACCCTGCCCGGTCTGGACGGTCGCAAGATGTCGAAGAGCTATGACAACACCATCCCGCTCTTCGAAGGCGGCGCCAAGGGCCTGAAGGACGCCATCGCGCGCATCGTGACCGACTCGCGCGCCCCTGGCGAACCCAAGGAGCCGGAAGGCTCGGCCCTGGTGATGATCCATGACGCCTTTGCCAGCGCCGAACAGCGCGAGGCCTTCCGTGCCGACCTGCGTGGCGGGCTGGGTTGGGGCGAGGCCAAGCAGCGCCTGCTGGCGCTGATCGAAGGGCACATCGGTCCGATGCGTGAGGTGTACGAGCGCTTCATGGCCCACCCCGAGCAGGTCGAAGAGATCCTCCAGGCCGGCGCACGCAAGGCCCGCGCGGTGGCCACGCCTTTCCTGAAGGAGCTGCGCCAGGCCGTGGGCCTGAGGCCGATGGTGGCCGCTGCGCGCCCGGCCACGAAGACCGTGCCGGCGGCCAAGGCCATCGCCCTGCCGGACTTCAAGCAGTACCGCGAAGGCGGCCTGTTCTACTTCAAGCTCACCGCGCCCGATGGCCACGTTCTGCTGCAAAGCGCCGGGTTGGCGGAGGGCCGCGAGGCCGGGGGCTGGGTCAAGCGGCTCAAGACCGAGGGCGCTGCCGCACTGGATGCGGCGCCGGTGTCGCTGGGCGAAGGTGTGGAACGCACCACCGTCGAGGCGGCCCTGGCGGCCCTGGTGGCGGCCCAGGAGTGACTCCCGAAGGTGGCACCGTGGCCGGTATCCACATCACCGACATCGAATCGGCCATCAACTGGTGGCGCCAGCAGCGGCCTTCGCGCGATGGGGTGACCGCCTGCCCTGAAGTGCTTGCGTTGGCCGAGGTGTACGCGCTGATGGTGTACTACCACCACAGCGAGTGCGACGAGGACACCATGCCCCCCAAGGGCAAGGATGCCTGGCTGGCCTGGTACGCCACCACCCCCGACACGCCGTGCATCGCGATCTGCTCGACCAGCCAGGGTGACGATGTGTGCAAGGGCTGCGGGCGAGACTTTGCCGAGGTGCAGATGTGGCCCGAGATGAGCCCCGCGGAGAAGCGCGCCACCTGGCGGCGCATCACGCTGCAGGGCACGGCCTGGCGCTTCAACCGCTACGCCGAGCGCACCACGTCCGCGCCGGTCACCCCGCCGTCCCCAGCGGCAGACGCAGGCTGAAGCAGCTGCCGCCGCCGTCACGCGGCTCGCAGCGCACCTGCCCGTCGTGGCGCTGGGCGATCTGACGCACCAGGCTCAGGCCCAGGCCCACGCCGCCGGCGTACTCGGCATGGCCCGGCAGGCGGTAGAAGGCCTCGAAGATGCGTTCGCGCTGCTCCTCCGGCACGCCCGGGCCACGGTCGCAGACCTGGACCAGCGCATGGCGGCCATCCGCTTGCACCTGCACGAGTGGCGCCTCGGCACCGCCATAGCGCCTGGCATTCTCCAACAGGTTGCGCAGCGCACGCCGCAGCAGGCGCTCGTCGCCGTGCACCACCACGCTGCGCCCCTCGATCTCGGCATCGACCCGTGCGCCCTCTTCGGCGGCCAGAGCCAGCAGATCGACAGCATCGCGGCGGTCCAGAGCCTTGGCAGCATCGAGCCGACTGGCGAGCAGCACCTCCTCGACCAGGGCGTCGAGCTCGCGGATGTTGGATTCGATCTCCTGCCTGAGAGCCGCCCGCGACTCGGGGGTGGCCGAATCCATCAGCGACACCGCCATCTTCAAGCGCGCCAGCGGGGAGCGCAGTTCGTGCGAGGCATTGGCCAGCAGGGACTTGTGCGAACGTACCAGCTCTTCGATGCGGGCGGCAGCACGGTTGAAGCTGGCGGCCACGGCGGCCACCTCGTCGCGCCCGCGCACCCGCACACGGTGGCTCAGCTGGCCTGCCCCGAAGGCCTCGACGCCGCGCTTGAGCGCCTCGAGTTGCCGCGTGAGCCGGCGCACGACGGGGTAGGCCCCCAGTGACACGGCGACGAACAGCAGCACCAGCGCAGCCACCAGGCCCTGGGGGCCCTCGAAAGGCAGCCAGGGCGACGTGAAGGCCGGGGGCGGCGGCGCCGGCAGGTCTCGCACTTCGCCGGACTCGGTCATGACCTGTGCCGTGCGCCGCCACGTGTCGTCACGCGGTCCCGTGCGCGGCGGTCCACGCAACACCCACAGCGTGCGGCCGTCATTGAACTCCATGCGCCAGAAGCGCTTGGGACCCTCGTCCAGGGCGGCGCGAAAGCTCTGGGATTCGGCGATGCGCAGCCCCTCGGCATCATCCAGCGCCAGCGGCATGCGCAGGCGCTGGGACCACTCCTCGAGACCCTGGGCTTGCGCCTCGCGCGGCAGGTTCGCGCCGGGCAGCGCATTGGCGAACAGCTCGCCCCAGGCGGCCTGGCGCTCCGACGACACGGCAGTGACGCGCTGGGCCTGCTCATGCTCGATGTTGCGCTTGAACAGCCAGCCGGACACCAGGGCAAACAGCAGCAGCACCGTCATCACGGTGAGATAGATGCGCAGGTACAGGCTCTTCACGTCAGCCCTCGTCGGCGTCCTGCTTCTTCGCGAACACATAGCCCGCTCCCCGCACGGTCAGGATGCGACGCGGGCTCTTGGGGTCATCTTCGATGGCCGCGCGAATGCGCGAGATATGCACATCGATCGAGCGATCGAAGGCCTCGAGGGCGTGGCCCTTCAACGCATCCATGATCTGGTCGCGAGACAGCACGCGCCCGGGCTGCTCGGCCAGCACCACCAGCATCTGGAACTGGTAGCTGGTCAGCTCGCACTCGCGCCCGTCCACCCGAGCCACGCGTGCGCCCAGGTCGATCTCCAGGCGACCGAACCGCATGACGTCGCCGTCTTCCTCGGCTGGCCCCTGAGTGGCACGGCGCAGCACCGCGCGCAGCCGGGCCAGCAGTTCGCGCGGCTCGAAAGGCTTGGGCAGATAGTCGTCGGCCCCGATCTCCAGGCCCACCACGCGGTCCATCGGCTCGCCGCGCGCTGTGAGCATGAGCACCGGCAAGGTCCGCGTGCGCGGTTGCGCGCGCAGCTCGCGGCACAGATCCAGGCCGTCGCCGTCGGGCAACATCAAGTCAAGAATGAGGCCGTCGAAACCGTGGTCCTTGGCCGCCAGTAGTCCGCGTGCCGCCGCCAGTGAGGGCGCCGCGGTGATCTGGTATCCCGCCTGGCGCAGGTAGTCGCCCACCATGCCGGTCAGGCGGGTGTCGTCGTCGATCAACAGGAGGCGAGCAGGCATGGCTTCTTCACGGCGGGGTGCAACGGGTCCACAGGATAGCGGCTCCGCCCCGGCCGAGGCTGTCGGCGCAGTGGAACGGCGCGTGACTGCGCTCAGCCAGGACAGGCTCATGCACGGAACCTTACTGCTGGGCGGGCGCGTTTCCGCGATCGCCCCGCGGCAATCCCTTGCCGGCACGATCGTGCATGTGCTGGTGACGCTGGGCTCTGCGTTCGGCCAATTGGGCGCGCTGCTCAGGGGTGAGCACCCGGCTGATCTCGAGCATCGCCTGGCTCATGCGCTTGCTGCGCTGGTCCATCAGCGCAACCTGCTGCTGGCGCAGTGCCTCCACCGTATTCGCGTCGACCGTGGGTTGCGACCACGCCTGGCGGGCTTGCTCGTGCAGCGAGCGGTGTGCTTCGCGCTGGGATTGCAGGTCCTGCGCCGCGTTGCGGGCAATCTGCTGGATCTGCGTGGTCTGCGCGTCGGTCGCGTTCAGGCCGCGCAGCATGCGCTCGACCATGCGATCCACCTGGGCTGGATCACCGCCCAGGCGCATGCCCATGCCGCTATGCAGACCACTGCCGTGCATGGCGGCGTGATGCATGCGCATGCCGTCATGCCGGCCGTGACCGCCCTCGGGCATGGCAGCGATGGCCGCCGTGGCGCCCATCAGGACCCCGGCGGCCAGGCCGAAGGACAGCCCACGGCCCATACGGAAGGAATTCAGTTTCGGCTTGCTCATGGTCATGCTCCTGGCATCGCGCCGGGCCTGGTGCCCGGCTTCCATGAGCGTGACTCTGGACCGCGAGGGTGTCGATCCTGTGCAGCGTGGGTAAAGTTGTGTGTAGCCAAAGACGCTCAGGTGGACTGCGCAGCCGGCCGCTCCAGTTGCCAGCGTTCGGCATGCACGCGCTGCTCGGCCAGATGCTGCCGAAGTTCGGCGTCGCTGCGATGCTCGTCCCCCCAGAAGAACGCGCCGCGCGCCCGGAGCTCCCCTTGGTGCCGCCGAACCGCCTCCTCCAGCCAGTCCAGTCGATGCAGGGTCAACGGCGTACACGACTGTCCACTCAGGTCATCGTGGACGTCGATCACGTGCGAGCGCCACTGCTCGACCAGGAACAGCTCGGCCAGATCGCCGCGCAGCGCGGCGCGCCAGCCCGTCAACACCCCATCGAGCCAGGCCAGCACCGACGCATCGGCGCCTCGCTGCGCGGCCTCGGAACGCATGCGCTCGTAGGCCAGGACGGCCACCTCCTTTTCGAGGCGGAACAGGGCGAGGGCGGCCGCATCGCCGGCCTTGCGGGCCAGGTCGAGCAGCACCGCCGAGAAGCACCGCGTCTCGAAGCGTTCGGCCGGGTGGAACATGGGCTGGTCGTCTCCTCGTCCCGCCGAGTTGAACTGACGGCGGGGATCGAAGGGGTACATGTAGCCGAAGTCGAACAGCATCACCTGCCGCCCGGTGTCCAGCAGGTTGCCGGGTGACAGGTCCCACTCGAAGAGACCCTGGCCCCACAGCAGGCACAGGCTGTCGAGCACCTGGCCGATGCTGCGTTCGCCCCACTCCGTCACCGGGCCGCCTTCGATCCATGGAGAGACGATGAGCCCGTGCCGATAGGAAGCGTAGGTGGTCTCGACCAAGCCGCCCCAACGCGCATCCCCAGGCTGCGCGCGCTTCAGCCGCTCGATCTCCTCGCGGCGCATCACCTCGTTGAGGAACGACAGCTCACCGTCGGCATTGCGCACCCGGGATGCGGCGCGCACCCGCTTGAGCGCGAGTGCCCCGCCGGGGCTCTCCAGGCGCAGCACCTCGGCCGTGAGGCCGCCATCGCACACGCGCGAGACGCGGACATCGTCCGGTGCGATGCGCTGGAGCTCAAGAGGCGGCCATGGAAGGTGCCGCGTGTCGCCGATCTCGAGATCCCGGCCGCTGGCGATGAAGGCGCGCTGCGCCGAACGGCGCGCTGCATCGAGCACGTCAGGCCCCCGGCGCAGCCGCGACGGGGCACTGCGCTGTATGGCCCAGGCCCCTGAGGCAGGCGTGACGGCGGATACCGGCAGCTACGGCCGCTGCCGGCTCAAGGCAGCAGCCCGTCAGTGCCCGGGGCAACAAGGACAGGTGAAAACGCTTCATGGTGACGGCGGAGTCGAAAAAGCTCGCATGGTGACTCAGCCTCGGGCGGCTGACCAGCCCCCCCCGCCCCGGGGCCAACCCGGGCGGCAAACGCCAGCGCCCGCTCACACACCGACAGCCTGTGCCTTCAGCCGTTCCTGGCGCCATTCCATGAAGCTCTTGAGCAGCAGGCTCAGCAGCGCCATGCAGGCCAGCAACGCAGCAGCGGTGAAGGCGGCAGCCACCTTGTAGTCGTTGTTGAGCTGCTCCACCAGCAGCGGCAACGTGAGCGTCTGGTTCATGATCGTGCCGGACACCACGGCCACGGAGCCGAACTCGCCCACCGCCCGGGCGTTGGTGGTGACCACGCCGTTGAGCAGGGCCCACTTGATCTTGGGCAGCGTCACGCGCCAGAAGATCTGCCAGCCGTTGGCCCCCAGGGTGAGCGCCACGTGCTCCTCGTCGTTGCCATGCGTCTGCATCAGCGGGATCAGGATGCGCGCCACGTAGGGCGACGTGATGAAGATCGTGACCAGCACGATGCCTGGCCAGGCGAAGATGATCTGGATGTCGCGGGACGACAACCACTGCCCCAGCAAGCCTTCCATGCCGTACACCACGAGATAGCACATGCCGGCCACCACGGGCGAGGTGGCGAAGGGGATGTCGATCAGTGTGGTGAGCAGGCGCCGGCCGCGGAACTGGTACTGCGTCACGCACCACGCCAGCGCAATGCCGAAGATCATGTTGACCGGCACGGTGAGCACGGCCACCAGCAGCGTGAGGCCCAGTGCGTGCTGCATGAAGCCTTCAGAGAGATTGGCCGCCAGCAGCTCCCAGCCGCCGCTGAGGGCGCGCGTGAAGATCAGCACCAGCGGCAGCACGAGCAACAGCACCGCCACGCCCACACCCAGGCCGATGAGCGCCCATTGATGCCAATGTTGCGGGCGCTTCATCCGGCGCTCCTTTGCCAGCGCAGCACGCGGCCCTGCAACACGTACAACGCAAACATCAGCAGCAGCGACGTCAGCAGGATCACCGTGGCGATGGCCGCCGCGGCCGGGTACTCGAACTCCTGCAGGCGCACGAAGATCATCAGCGAACTCACCTCGGTGCGGAACGGAATGTTGCCGGCGATCATCACCACGGCGCCGAATTCGCCCAGGCTGCGGATGAAGGACTGGGCGCCGCCAGTGACCAGCGCCGGGATCAGCGTGGGGAGAATCACGCGCCAGAAGATCTGCGTCCGCGAGGCACCCAGGGTGCGGGCGGCCTCCTCCACTTCCTTGGCGAAGTCCTGCAGCACCGGCTGGAGGGTGCGCACCACGAAGGGCAGGCTGGTGAAGGTCATGGCAATCACGATGCCCGGATAGGCATAGGCGATCTTGATGCCCACCGCGTCGAACCACTGACCGACCCAGCCCGAGGGCGCGAGCAGCACCGACAGCGTGAGCCCCGCCACCGCCGTGGGCAGGGCGAAGGGCAGATCGATCAGGGTGTCGAGCAGACGCCGGCCCGGAAAGTCATACCGCACGGTGACCCAGGCCAGCAGCAGGCCGATGAGCACCGACGCCAGGGTGGCGTACAGGGCCGCGCTCACGGTCACCCGGTAGCTGGCCAGCACGCGCGGGTCGGTGACGGCCTGCCAGTACTGGGCCAGGCTCAGCTCGGCCGAGTAGGCAAACAGGGCCGAGACCGGGAAGAGGATGATGAGCGTGATGAAGAAGCTGCTGACGCCCAGGCTCAGCCCGAAGCCGGGCAACACGGCGGGACGGATCAGCAGCAGGGGGCGGGAGGCGATGGCGGCCATGACGTCGCGGGCCCGGTTGGGCCCGCTCGGATGAGAAATGCGAAACGAGGATCAGCGGCGACGGGCGAGGAGCTGGTCCAGCTGGGCACCCGAAGCGAAGTGGGTCTCGCTGATCTTGTCCCAGGGCCCCAGCACCTTGACGGGATCGATCAGGCGAATGGCCGGGAACTTGTCAGCGGTGGCCTTCACCACGGTGGGCTCGTGCACGCGGTAGTTGAAGGAGGTCAGCAGGAGCTGGATCTCGCGGGTGTACTGGAAGTTGAGGTATTCCGTGGCCAGCGCACGGGTGCCCTTCTCATCGACCACCTTGTCCACCACCGCGACCGGGAACTCGGCCAGCACCGACACCGGCGGCACCACCACTTCGAGGCCCAGGGCCTTGAACTCGTCACCGCGGGCGATGTTGATCACTTCCGACTCGAAGGTCAGCAGCACATCACCCTGGTTGTTCTGCGCGAAGGCCACGGTCGCGCCGCGCCCGCCGGTGGGAAAGTTCTCGACATTGGCCAGCAGCTTGGCCACGAAATCCCGCGTCTGGGCCTCGTTGCCCTTGAACTTCTCGTTGGCATAGAGCCACGCGCCCAGGTAGCTGTAGCGCGCGTTGCCCGACGTCTTGGGGTTGGGGAAGACGAGCTTCACGTCGTCGCGCACCAGGTCGTCCCAGGTCTTGATGTTCTTCGGGTTGCCCTTGCGCACGAGGAAGGCGATGGTGCTGTAGTAGGGAGACGCGTTGTTCGGAAACTTCTTCGTCCATTCGGTCGACACCAGGCCCCGTTTGGCCAGGATCTCGATGTCGGTGGCCTGGTTGAAGGTGACGGCGTCGACCTTCTTGCCCTGGATGATGTCCTGGGCCTGGCGCGACGTGCCCGCGTGAGACTGGTCGATCTTGACGTCCTGGCCCGTCTTCTTCTTCCAGTGCTCGGCGAACTTGGGATTGATCGCCGCAAACAGCTCACGGGCGATGTCGTAAGACGCATTCAGGAGCGTGGGGCTGGACTGGGCGAAGGCGCCGGTACTGGCGGCGAAGGTCGCGGCCACGAGGCCGGTACGCAGGAACTGCTTGAACATGGTGGTTTCCTCAGCGGATCAATTCGGATCGGTCAATTCGGATCGGTCAGGCGGTTTCGGGTTCGAAGCGCGTGACGCGGCGGGGCTTCAGGTAGGCAGTGCTGCCCGGGGCCAGGCCGAGTTGCTCGCGCAGCGTCGCGAACCTCGCCCTCGGCATCTCGACGTCGACGTAGCAGCCGTCATCCTGGCGCTTGAATTCAATGCGGGTGTTGGGCCCCACCGTCAGCGTCTGCGACAGCGTCACGGGCAAGGTGCCCTCCTCGGGTTGACCCACGATGTCGAGTTCGTGCGGACGCACGTAGCTCACCTCATCACCCGCGGTCGTGCCGCCCGGCGCATGACCGAAACGGCCATGGAAGAGATTCACGTCGCCCAGGAACTGCAGCACGAAGGGCGTGGCCGGGTGGTCGTACACCTCATCGGGCGTGCCCTGCTGTTCGATCCGACCATGGTTCATCACCACGATGCGGTCGGCCACCTCCATGGCCTCGTCCTGGTCATGCGTGACGAAGACGCTGGTCAGGTGCACCTCGTCGTGCAGGCGGCGCAGCCAGCGGCGCAGTTCCTTGCGCACCTTGGCGTCCA